>MDTE01165980.1_pt1 | contig 13874 bp, 6 predicted proteins | sample 811231 | NCBI WGS metagenome assembly MDTE01 (sample SAMN05326651, study PRJNA326480) | marine metagenome | isolation source: seawater | place: Indian Ocean: Red Sea | collected 2010
TGGTATGTGCGCATTTAGATTCCCTCACGCGCGGTCCGAGGTGTCGGCAGTCCCGGCAGTTGTATCAAGATCTCACACGTGAGCGAAAAATATCATATGACACCTTCGTAAATAATGTGCAAGTAAAAGGTCGACCAACACAAGCGGCGGAAGCACCACACTCAGAGTCGCGCTTGGAAAGAAAACGGTGCAGCCGATTCTACCAAGTTTCTGCCAAACGCGTTCAAGACGACTCGAGAGGCACGTCGTCGTTCCACACGAACTCGTCACCGGAAGCTGCAGCAGCAGCGGATCAGAGTGGTGCCGACTCCCTTTTCTGAGACCGGCGCGAAATGACCGCTCTCCCAACGGCGCGCGGCCTTTTCAGGCAGCTGCTTCGCGCTCGAGCGGTGGCATTTAGGGGCGATCAGACTGCGCTGAACGCGTCGCGAGAGGAGATTCGCAAGCACTTCCAGGTGAGAGGGCGCGAACAAGGACCAACCCTAATTCACGCCTGTCTTCCAACACTGAGCCCTCAACCCTTGTCCTGTTCAAACGAAGGAGTCTGCGCACCTGGGACCTGAAGAGGCGAGGAAAAAGATCGAGGAGGGCGTCGAGGCGGAATCATTCATCAGGCTTCACGTCGTCCAGGCGCAGGTCAACGACAAAGGCAACTACGAGATGTCGATAGAGCCGCAGCACGTTGACAGGGCGGTGCCGGGGGAGAATACGATCGAGTCCCCAGATGGTGGCGGCGGATGCTCGAGCGGGAAGACGTAGTAAACGCGCGCGAAGGCAGCGAGCTGGATTAGATTGTTTCATTCATAGCACACCTGATAATACAACAGCGTCCCTATCTTATGTCTAACTTGCTAATACCGTTCGGCGGATCCAGCGATGAATCCAGCCGAGAAATAATCGCCTCTTGCAAGCCACGTAATAAAATTTGTGGCGCCCGAGGAAACAATAAGGGCCCGCCCCCAGCGCATAGGGGCTGGCCCGAAATGAATATATCATACTCACACGGTAAGGGTCTTACCAGAGTTGATTCCAGTGCCGTCCCGTCGTAATAATCACGAGACACACAAAAGAATTATTGATGTCGACATCGCTCACGCAGTCACACCCGGCAGCACATCAGGTGTGACCAGCGGCGGCGGCGCGGCAACCTCCGAGCTCAACTCGTGCTTCAGGTTGACTTGTTCCTTCTCTTCCTTCTTCTCTTCTGCGTCATGCTTTGTGCCATCGTCTGCAGCGAGCTTTTCCTTGATGTCCTTGTGGTTCTTTGCGCTGCTCTTGTCGATGGCGGTGAGGGGCGCATCAGCCCTCGCGAATCTCCCCTTGATTCTCACCCTGTTGTCTGCGCGAACCTTCCTCGACTCGTATCGGATCTTTTTCTTGAAGTGACGCTGCTTACGCTTCTCGTGGTAGCGAATGAGCATCTCCTTGCGAAGGGCGGTACCCGGGGCCATCGAGCCCGGGGTCTCCGGCGCGTCTTCGGCATCCTCCTTACCCGGGGTGCTGGCGTTGGGGTTGCCATCAAACGGAAAGCCGCCGCCGGGAACCATGCTGGACATGGCGACGACGCTGCCTCCGCCGCCGATGTTTCCGCCTCCGCTCCCACCGTTCGGTGGGGACCCGCCGCCGCTTCCCTCTGCGCTCCCTTGAGAGTTCCGATCCTGCCGAACAAGCACTCCACCCGCGACGGGCATCATGCTCGGGTAGGACGAGTAGTCGTAGGTCCCGAACGCGGGTTGGGGCTGCATGAAAGTGGGCATCGGATGAGGGGGCAGGTACGCGCCGTGCGGTGGCTGCACCTGGCCAAACTGCGCTTGGAGTCCGCCAGATCCCTCCGTGGACCAGGACGTTGGATTAGAGCGCAGGCCCATGTTGGGGGATGACGCTTCACGCTTCATGTATCCGCCGCCGATGTGGCGCGGGGACCACGTGCTCGTGGACGGGATCGCCGGACCCACCCGGCCTTGATACGGGAGATCAATGCCGGGCATGTAGGCAGACATCGGAGTGGGGTATCGCTGCATTGGATCTGCAGGGTTTGCAAAAACATGTCCTTGCTGCTGCTTCTGCTGCTGCTTCTGTTGTTGCTGCTGCCAGTGCTGCGTGGACGTCGCCTCCTGATGCGAAGCGTCAGATATGCGCGGGTCCCCCGTGATATCGGGCGGAGTGTTGCTGCCGCCCTGGTTCAGGCCGTCGCTCCCACCGGAACCCCGAGAGTTGCTCCCGTTTGCGGCGAGCCGAACCTCGGGTGAATCAAAGTTCATATACATGCCGATCGGATCTGAGCCGTTCGAGGAGTGAGATGGGTTTCTCATGAGTCCATCAAGGTGTGGGCCCGGCAACCAAGCGTACGCGCTCGTGCGCTCGCCGCTGCTGCCCCTGGAGATGCCGTTCTCGTCCATGAAGTAGCCACCCTGAGACACGAGCGATGGCATCGGCGGAGGACCCACAGCTCCCATCTGGTGTTGAAACGGGGTCAGTAAGCCGCGCTGCTGCGACTGGTGCTGGTGCTGCTGGAGCTGGTACTGGTGCTGCTGGGGGGTGATCCCTCCAACCATCTGAAACGGGTCCCACGAGGGCGCGCCTCCAACTCCGGCTGTTCCGTAGCCGCCGTTGTGTGCACCCGCGAGTCCCTCGCCCCCGATGGTGTAAGGAGCCATACCCCCGACCACTCTCTGCCCACTGTGTTGCCTTGATAATCCCTGCATCCCGCCTCCACTCTGCGCGTTGCCACCGGGCTGCAGAACGGGCGAGCCGCTCCCCATTCGGTGCGGCCCACCCGTCAGCCCCGAGAGCTTGCTCCCGCTGCCCCCCGAGGCAGGAAACAACGCGAGCCCCTCCTTGAACGGATGTCGCGACAGCATCGTCGCGTGAGATCCGTTATATGTCGCGCCGTGCTCGTCCACCGGTTCGTCCTGCAGGCTGAAGCTCTTCAGCGGAGCCCTCGGCGGCACGCTCTTGCCCTCGAGCCTCCCATTCACAGACCGGGTCAACTCGTCGCACGGCTCGCAAAGAACCACGCGGTCCTGTCCGCAGAAAACCTGCGCGCAAGGGTAGAGAATTGAGATCGCGTGTGGTTAATAATCGCTAGGAGGTATTCGAAGGAGATATGACGCCTCGCGGGGATGAGCATCGAAGACGAACGGGTACGTCGCGCTTTCTTTTTTGGACGAGCCAACCGAGCGTTGTTAAACCCCGAGATTTTATCGGTTCGCCGCTCCGACAAACGCGCGCGAAGAAGATGTCATCGGCACGGACGCCGACGTACCTTTGCTGAGCCATTCTGACAAGCATCACATAACCATGAGCGGACGTGTCTCCGCGCCACCTGATTCGCCGTGTGCACCTGGGAGGAGGGCGGATACCGGGAGCGGGTGAGAAAAACTTCGAAGTGGAGGCGTCGGTTTCTTCGCGAGGCGCTGACGCCAAACGCGTCGGGCGTCGCGCGATGATGCGGAAAACGCCCGTTTCGCGCCGACGCGAGTGGCCTCGTCGGTAAGGATGGATCGAGTGGCATCGAGTGGGCGTTCACAACGTCGCGTCGAACGGGAACGCGCGCCCCGGTTCGGCGCGTCGACGGGGATTCTCCCCATTCCAACCGTCCCGTGGTTAAACCTATGGTTTTGCCGGGATGGGTGCCGGAAGTTGGCGCACCTGCTTGTCGCATGCGAGGCACAGCCGGGCGGAGTCCGCCCGGCAGAAGATGACAGCCTTCGCTGTCGAGCAGTAGTCGCACACGCGTCCCATTCGTACTCGCTCCTCGGGGACGCGACGCGCTGTGACGTCAGCTTTCCCCGTTCCGTGACAACGCTTGGGTAACTTCCGGGGGTGGCAACGTTTTCGCAGAACGATGCAGACGAAATTGTGCGGGTGCCTTATCCGCCATATTTTCGCACTTTTGGGATTTTTCATTCGTTGAATTGAATGCTTTCGGTCCATTCAACCAATCAAAGATCGCTACTGCCTCCACACTCGTTTGCCAATGATGCCGTTTGGAGGCTCATCTCGAGGAATATTGGAAAAAAGTGCATGACTCCCTGCTTTTTCACGAAAGAATTCTGCTTTGCATCGGCAAACTCACCCTGTTTGCCTATGCCTCGGCCATAAATTTCTTGGTGCGTTGCGAATCTTTTCTCGATGCCACTCACCCAGCGCTCGGAATCCGAGAATCCTGGGTTCCCGGCTCCGTACACGGTTTGGAAGGTTTCGCAGGATCCTATTTGTCACGTCAGCGAAGTCACAGATTTATTCATAGACTATGAGCAGTATCATATGAGCAGTTGCATTCAGTCGAAGCTCCTATTACCGGTATTAATTAATCATGATTCGCCGAACTGCAGCCAGTCTCAGGATCCCTCAGGCCTTGGTGTGGCGCTGAGGCGCTCGGTCAAATGTTTTTTGAGTCCTCCCCGTCGAGAAGGTTGCGCCTGAACACACCGCCGGCGGCGGCGACGCCGGAGGCGAAGGCGGGGTGTTCGCGAGATCAAACAGGGCGAACTGCGCGGCTAGTGGAGAGATCCGCCGGACATGAGCGACTTCTTCTCCAGGCTGACAAATGATATCACAGTAGCGTTTGAGAAGCTGGGTTCGGACTTCAACAAGGCGACGAGCGCGTCGAAGCGCAAGGAGACTGCCGGGAAGACGGGGATCGTATCCGAGCGCGAGGCGGGTTGGTCGTCGTTCCCCGAGTATGTCATAGAGCTCGGACCCAAGGTCCGATCCATCAACTGCGAGCGGAACTCCATCGCGAGCCTTCCTGAAGATTTTGGACTCAAGCTCACTCTGGTTACGAAGCTCTCTATGGGATACAATGTACTTGCCCGCCTCCCTGACTCTTTGTGCCTGATGACGACCCTCAAGTCGCTGCGTCTTGAGAAGAACAAAGTCGAGCACCTACCGGATACGTTAGGGGATCTTGTCCGGCTCGAGGAGCTGGTGCTGAGGGACAACCGTATTCGCGTGCTTCCGAAGAGCATCTGCGGGTTGAAAAAGCTCACGAGGGTTGACCTGTCCAGGAACCGGCTGACATGCACAGAGACGCAAGACGAGAGCGGGCTCGCGAACCTCGCGGGGTGTGCGAGACTGGCCGAACTGAGAGTGGACGGAAACGTAGGGATCGAGGCTTTGCCGAATGCGTGGGGGCAACTGACCGCGCTCGTGTCAGTCTCCGCGGATGAGACTCGCGTGAGGACAGTACCGACAGAGGTGTTCACGGGATGCGTAAAACTTGAGCGGGTGTCGCTGAGGTGTTGCCCGACTGACATCGACGCGATTAGAGCCACGAAAGGTTGGGACGAATTCGACGCGAGACGCATCAAGGGCAGGGACAAACAGATTCATGGTGGGGTGATGCTCGGGAGCTTGGATGATGGGCTCGACAAGAGTTGACTCGGGGTTGGGCGCGATTTGTGCCACTTGAAATGTTTATTATTAGCGGCTAGGAACGCCTCGCGTGATGGCGATAATTAGCGGTGTTAGTATAGCGTACGAGTACAACAGTCACATTGGACGCACCTGCCGTGCCTTGACATGAAAGCGGAAGCAAAAAAACGTCGCGACGTCTTACAGTCGCGTGTGAGTCTCTGCAGCGCCGAACCGAGTCGACTCGATCTGTGTCGACTCTGACGACGGTGTTGCGTGGATCTTTCTTACGCGGGTGTGATCCTGCTGCGATCCGGGACGTGGGCGTTCCTCGAGGACTGATACGTGAGGTATCGGTCCGGCGAGCTCACCTCGATGGCCTGCCCGTTGAAAACAAAGTTTCTTTGTGATTTTACCTCCCTGGCCGTCGAGCAGTCTTCGAACTGAACGAAAGCAAAAGCGACGGGGGCGGTTGGTGTCGAGGGTTTGGTATCGCCGTCCCTGCTTGGAAGTTTGACCGTCACTTCTGTGTTCAGGACGTTGCCGAAGGAGGAGAAGAAGTCGTGCAGCTCATCGGCGTCGGTGCCGACGCCAATGCCCTCCACGGCGACAACCGCAGAATCAGGCGGCCGAGAGCCCCCGTCGTACGAGTGTCGCTTGGGCGCGCTGGCATCGGACGACATCGACGTGTCCGACGCGTCGGAAAGCCTGCGAAGCCTGCCGAGGGCTCGCTTGACGGGTGACATGGGCATTTCTGACGCGCTGGGCGTCGGCAGGCTGGTGGACCTCATGAGTGTTGGCGACGTCGGCGGCGCGAGCGTGGCACCCTCGAACGTCAGCTTAGTCCTCACGCGCGGCGGCGACGGCCGGGCGAACCCGTCCATCGCGGTGGGTGAGAGAGAGAGGAAAGTCGCGTCCTGGTATTCCTCGTCGAGCTCCTCGTCGATGGATCCCGGGTCGATGCTGCTGGATCTGCTGTCCAGCTGCAGGCCCACGCCACCAGGAGCGGAGTTCGCTGAGCGGCGTTCAACCTCCGCATCGATCTTCGCCCACGTCTCGTCCACGACGCGGGTTTCGCCGCGCACCTCGATCGCCAATTTTTGGGTTCGTTTACTCCTCCTCACCTTGATCCGCACCATTGCGCCGGTCTCATCCATGATCTTTCGGAGGAACTCCCCGCCATCGGTCGCGATGAAGCTGGCTTTGGTGTAGTTGATCTCCTTGCTGATCATCACGATTCGCCCAGATTGGACACCTCCGCCGCGCAGCGTGCTCACGGGGGACTCGGACACCGTGGATTTACCGTCCAGGTTGTCAGAGGTCCTCGGCGTGGTGAGAATCGATCCGGAGTTGGAGGACGCGAGGGACGAGAGGGAGCCGACCTGCGATTCGGACGCGTCATCCTCCATCACCATCGAACGTATTTCCGCCGCGAGGTCATCCGCCGAGGATTCGGATCCGAGCTTGAACATCTGCTGAGATGAACCCGATTCAGACTCGTCGTTCGACGCTGCGGCGCCTTGATTCTTCTTGACGCCGCCGACGTTGACCATGAAGCCCTTGCCAAAGTTCACCAACTTTTTCGCCTTGAGCTCCTCCGCAGTCGCCACGTCCGCAAATGTGATGAAGCCGAATCGTTTAGACATGCCTGTGCGTGGGTCGAGCACTAATTTTACGTCGTCGATCTGCCCGTAGCAAGAGAAGAATCGAAGCATGTCGGATTCCGTCGTGAGCCTGGGGAGACCGCCGACAAAGACCTGCCTCTCACGCAACGCGGCAGAACCCATCCCCCCCGGAGACCTCGATGGACTCCACCTTCCGCCCCGCGCCGCCGTCGGAGATGCCGGAGGCGTGATACCGTACAGGCTACTGTGCATCGCAGCTGCGTAGTGGGCGTGTTGTGCCTGCTGCATCGCGTGCGCGTACTGAGCCGCCTGGGCGTAGTGCACCTGCGCCGCGTACTGAGCCGTGTACGGGTCGTACGGGTCGTGGTATCCAACCGGTCCGGGGTGCGGATAATAAGCATACGGGTCATAGGGCGCCGCAGCCGCAGCAGCCGCCGCGGCCACGGCGTGGACAGTGCCCGGATGGTACTCTTGCGAGTGTTGGTCCACCGAGGACACGCTTCCCGAGTTTGACGATCGCCGCGCCTTACCCTTCTCCGCCTCCCCGATTCGCATCGCACTCTCGCCTTCGCCGGCGCTCAACTTCCCAGCCTCCAGGGCCTTGACCGCCTCCTCTTCCGTCCTGAAGCGCACGAAGCAGAAGCCCCGGTGTGACGGGTAGAAATCGCCTGATTTCTTCTCCCTGGACTTCTTGCGCGTGTGTCGCATCAGGTGCACGTGCTCCACGGAGCCGAATCTCGACATGAGCTCCGCAATCTTTGGCTCGTCGAGGTCCTGCGGCACTCCACCCAGGAAAACCGTCTTGGGGTCGTCCACCTCGTCGGAGCGCCGGGACGGCGACGACGAGGACGACGCCTCGGATGGACACGGCGACTCATTCAGCGACGGAATCTCGCTCTCGTGCGCGCCCTCGTGCGACTCGACCTGCATCGTGTCCTCGCGCCCGGCGTTTAGCGTGTACGCCGTGTAACACTTGTAGTCGTACTACGATGTACTCGCCCAGCAGCTAGCCCCGTTCCTCACCGGGGCCTCGGTCAGCGGAGCTGCGGACGGGAGGAAAACGACGATGGTCAGGCTCGCGCGTGATTCAGCGGAGTCGACGGGACGACGAAGAACGCTGCCCGCGGGACGTGTGGCGGGCGACCTCGCGGGAAAAGGCGAAACCGACGATTGGGAGCTCGTCCGGGAAACTTTTTTTCGGTCCGGTGATGCGCAAATGCACGTTGCTGGACGGAGGGGTTGGACAGATTGAGCACCTTCGTTCGCGGTTCGGTACCTCGGAACTGGTCGCGCTCTCCACGGATGCTCGTTCGAGCTTCCTCTCGACTGCCACGCTGGATCCCCGAGGCGCGGACCCGCTATGTTCGATTGCCGATGCATCGGGCAACAACTTTTCACCTCGGGGATATCATATTCCACGTCAATCCACGTGGCGAAAGCCAATTTACCCATTTTACGTCAATCATCTTTCCCGACGTATGGCAAACAGGGTCGGTTCTCGTGGCACGTTGTCCTTATAATGTATTTGCGCTTCTGGGCCAAGGTGATTAACTGCTAGATTTAGGTAAAAGTCTTATCGGCCGCGAGCACTCGTCCCTCTCTTGGCACCGACGCGTCCTGGTAACTCGTATTCCTTTTCGGCGCGCGGTTCGCCGGTGGCCATGGTGCGCTCACCCTCAAGTTGAAGACCGTATCGTGACCCCGCGATGGCGAGCCGCGCTCGTATCCTGGCTGTCCGCGTGGCCAAGGACAAGTGGTGCGTCCCGATCACTCCAGTGCCCTTCTCGACCCGGTCAAGCTGACCGCCTCGTCCGTTCCCGCACAGGATGTTCCACGCGCGCGCCGTGCCGGAGACCTCATACGAACGCGCCTCCGAGGTCGCCGCCGCGCTGGCGATCGCCAACGCGGGTCCAGAGAAGATTCTTCCCCGGTTCGCGGCGCGATGGGTCGCCAGGACCAACGCGTGGTGCGCCGAGACATACGCGCAGTGGGGAGAGCAGCCCATCGGTTCGTGGAGACGACGACTGCGGGACCTGGGCGCGTGGGCGCTGGACAGGATACCGCCCGAGGAAACCACGCTCGGAGGGCTTCCCCCGGTGATATCGAGCGTCGAGGTCGCGTACCCGCAGTCCGCGGACGTTCGCGTCGTCCAGAGGCTGCTGCGCGAAGAGCTTCTCGGCGTCGAGGCGGACGCGACGAGGCGACGCGCGTGGAGAAACGCCGCCGTCGCGCCGCTCCTCCTGCCGCTGATGCTGACCCCGCTCTCGAACGTGCCCATCTACTGGATCGGGTGGAGAGCGTGGACGCAGATGAGGGCGTCCGCGAACGGCGTCGCGGCCAGGGACTTTCTCCGTTCCAGTTCGCGGGTCCAACGGTTCGCAGCCGACGACGGGTACGACGCGACGAGTTCGAGTTGCTCGAGGTCGGACGACGACGCGCCCGCGGCTTCGGACGGCGACACGGTGTGCTGCAGGGTGGAGAGCACCGGGGCGGGGCCGCGCGTGATGTTCGTTCCGTGCGCGCTGTTGGACGCCGCGGACGAGCCGCTGCGCGCGTGTGTCCGGGCCGGCGGAGCGGCTAGCTCGTTCCAGAGTATTCACGAAGACACCGAGAGGGGTTTGTCCAGGCTGGACAGGGTCATCGCGCCGGGAGCTTCGGACCTGGCGAGAAGGTACAGGAGAGCCAGGGCGTTGGGTGGCGGCAAGGACGCGGGTTAGGATAGATTAGGACGAGCATAGTAATCTCGCCATAGTAAGATTAGCGGTGGGTTGGAAACTGTTGGATACTGACAAAGTCTTAGATCGTCGAGTGCGCTCTCAATTCCTTGCCCTCGTCGACAGTCCCTCTCCCTGTGTTATCGACAGCATCACCAGCGTCGACCGACCGTCGGTAAGATACTTACTTCTGGTAGACGTAGGTGAGGCCGCACTTGCCGCAGTAGTGGCGGTCGAAGTGGTTGGCCATGAAGACACCCGCGCCGCACTCGGGGGCGGGGCACTCCTTGCGCAGGCGGGTCACCTTGCCGGCGTCGTCAACCTTGTAGAGCTTGAGGAACGCGAGCTTGACCTTCTTGTGCACGTGCTTGACCTTCTTGGGCTTGGTGTACACCTTCTTCTTGCGCTTCTTACCGCCACCGCGGAGACGGAGCACGAGGTGAAGGGTGGACTCCTTCTGGATGTTGTAGTCCGCGAGGGTGCGGCCATCCTCGAGCTGCTTGCCCGCGAAGATCAGGCGCTGCTGGTCGGGGGGGATGCCCTCCTTGTCCTGGATCTTGGCCTTGACGTTGTCGATGGTGTCGGAAGACTCCACCTCGAGGGTGATGGTCTTACCGGTGACTGAAAGGGAGGGGGGCAAGGGAGGGATCTCGGTCAGCAAGGGGCGCCGAGGTGGTGGAAATTGGGTGCGATGAAGAAAAGCCCTAGCGACCGGCGGGCCGGAATACGCGCGGGACGCGGAATGCGCGACGTCGGCGGGGCACTCACGGGTCTTGACGAAAATCTGCATGTTTGCTTGGTACGTTGCTCGGCACTAGTGCGTCTTCGCGACGTTAGAAAAGGGCGAGCGGCGTTGCCGGCGGGCGCTCTTGTACCGCCTCGTCCTGAAAATAAGCCGCACGATTTTTTTCATCTGGAAAAACGCGAAGCCCTCTTTTCTGGCTGGCAACCAACAAATAGCGAAAAAGCGCAGCCTTCGCGCCCTCTTCTACTAGCGCAAACGACCCACCATCGGAAAGAATGGCGGTCGCTCCTGCTGAGATCAAGCTCTTCGGCAAGTGGTCCTACGAGGATGTCGAGGTACGTCGCGCGACCGCGTCCGCGGCGCGCACGAGCACGCTCACGCGCGAAAGATTCATCTAGGGTTTAGTTTTTTGCGGTTCAAGGCCGGGATCGACGAACGCGCGGCCTTCCGGTCGCGAGGTCGATCGTCCCGGACCTTGAGGGGCTCGGACATTGAGTCGAAGATCCATGTGTGGACTTCTTTTGGCCGGATCCGGCGTCCGGCGCATCCATATCGCGCCGTCGCGGGCGTGATTCCGGGCCCTCAGCCTCGGAAACCCGAGATGGTTTTCCCCGTGTTGGCCGGGTTGAACGAAAAGGACAGTCGCGAAGCGCTCCGAGCGTTCGTGAGCGTCCCTCGGTCATCCATCGCATTCTCTGTTAATGTTACCGGGCGCACCCGCGCGGTTCTCGCGAGTTTCATCGCGCTGACGACTCTCCCCTTCTCGCTCCCACCGCAGATCAACGACATCTCCCTCGAGGACTACATCGGCGTCAAGTCCAAGCACGCCGTGTACGTTCCCCACACCGCGGGCCGCTACGCGCAGAAGCGCTTCCGCAAGGCGCAGTGCCCCATCACTGAGCGCCTCGTGAACGCGCTCATGATGCACGGCCGCAACAACGGCAAGAAGCTCATGGCCGTGCGCATCGTCAAGCACGCCATGGACATCATCCACCTCCTCTCCGACCAGAACCCCATTCAGGTTATCGTCGACGCCATCATCAACGCGGGCCCCCGTGAGGACGCCACCCGCGTCGGTTCCGCGGGTGTGATTCGCCGCCAGGCTGTCGACATCTCCCCCCTCCGCCGCGTCAACCAGGCCATCTACCTCATCACCACCGGCGCGCGCGAGGCTGCTTTCCGCAACGTGAAGACCATTGCCGAGTGCCTTGCGGACGAGCTCATCAACGCGGCGAAGGGCTCCTCCAACTCCTATGCCATCAAGAAGAAGGATGAGCTCGAGCGTGTGGCCAAGGCCAACCGCTAATCGACGTGTTGGAGACGAGGCGGGGTGGTCGTCGGCTGACGTTGGGTCGGCTGACCTTTCCGCTCAACGGGGGTGTTTATGGGTTTGGTAGTGGCTCTTTGAGCGTCGCGAGCGAGCTTGGCGGTGCGCTGGAATGTGATGACGTTCCCTTGTAATGAAGTAAGCTCTCGGACGGCGGGTCCACTTTTTAAATCGTGTCGTGTCGCCTCCCGTTCCTTGGCCTCTTGCCGCGGTCTTGTCCCCCTTCGAAGCCGGAATGCTATTATTACCCTTTTGATTTGCCATTTTTTTGTTGGACAAGATCTGGAGTCGGTGAAGCTTCAAAAGTTTCAGACTGCTGGACAGGGCACGACCTCAGGTTTCGCGACCACGTCTCACAAACTGAGGATGGCACATTTTGCACTGCGCGCCACGCGGTCCGAGCGGTGGCTGGCCGTCGGCCCGGCTTGAGGCCGCGCGCTAGGCGTCCCATCATTCCCAGAGACGTCGGTCGGAGCGGATAAGAGGCGCGTGGGGGGCTGTATCGTGGATCGTGGTCCCCGCATTTGTGCCGGATACGATCATCCGGCCCGACCGACAGACTGGACACACTTATTGGTATCTGAACGGAAAAAAACCCCGAGGGGAGAGGAGGGTGTAGAGCGCCGCTATGCCGCCGCTTCCGACCTTCAGGGTTTTGTCCAAGGTGGATCTGAAGATAGCGACTCGCAACTTCAGGAGCGATGAGAGGTTTGGCGAGGAGGGTCCGAGGTGAGTGCTCGGCCGCAAGAATCGAAATCTTGCTTGTCTAGGGGCGGATTCAACTTTCGCCCCGCTCGTCCCCCACAGCAGTCAACAGCCACGATTTGTTCTTTAACTGACCGTATGAACGTCCCAACACTTGGTGCCTTGTCTCGCAGCGGCATCGCTTACAAGGGGAAACTAGGAGAGACGGCTATCGCGGTCAAGGTGGCCAGCGGTGAGTCGACCAAACATTTCAGACTCTCGCCCCAAAAATAGCCCAACCTCCTGCTGAACCCGACCCTGTTCACGCTCCGTCCGCAGGCTCGGGCACGGGGATCGACAAAGATCCAACCGCGCGCGACTTTATGAAAACCCTGATCCTGAAGCAGCCCCCCAACCACCCGAACGTGGTGCCAATCATGGGAATATCGCTGGACGGGGGACAGTGCGTGATGTCCGCGCTCGCGCCGGGCGGATCACTGGAGTCGCGGCTCACGCAGCTGAACTGGTTTCAGAGGCTGAAGGTAGCGCAGGGTGCGTTCACCGGACTCGCGGCGTTGCACAAGGCAGGGGTGGTCCACGGAAACCTGAAGACCACGAACGTCTTCGTGACTCCCGACGGCCTGGACGGGCTGGTGGGCGACTACGCGGCGGGGCGAAGGCCGGATTTCGAGAAGGTGGCGCCGAGCGTGCTCAACTACTACGATCCAGAGTTCGTCAAGGGCAACGAGGCGACGAACGAATCCGACGTGTACTCGCTCGGCATCGTCCTCCTCGAGCTATTGGCGTCCCAGAAGGACGGGGAGGTTCCCGCGGTCCAGAACAGGGGCGATCGTGGAGGCGGACCCCTGGACGAGTTTGCGGACGCCGCCGCTTCCGGAGGCTGGCCGGAGGACGTGGCGAGAGAGGTCATCGAGCTGGCGTCGGCGTGCGTGAGACCCAACGCCAGGCGGAGGAAGAGCGCTGATGTCATCGCCAGGGCGCTGAAGCGGATCGCCCAGGACGAGGTGGACGAGGCTGGAAACGTGGTGACGCTGATGCGGCTTGCAGACAAGGCGTGCGGCATGGCGAGGGATCAATCCGCCAATCTGCCAAGGTTCGACAAGATGCGCGCGAGGGAGAGGGCGCAATTCGAGTTCGCGGCGCTTAAGCTTCAGGCCAGGTGGAGAGGAAGGATCGCGAGAAGACGGTTCGAGAAGCTCAAGAGATCAGGAGCTTCGTCGCAAGTTGTCTCCGATGAGAGCCTGGACGCGATTTTCACCCCTGAGCAGGTCAAGGCTGCCGTGTTCATCCAGACCAGATGGCGAGGTATAATGGCGAGGAAAAAAACCCGCAAGCTGATTGCGCAAAAGAAGGGTGTCACCTTTCAGGAAGAAGATGTCAGCACCGCCCTGACCAGGAAA
>MDTE01134977.1_pt1 | contig 13870 bp, 8 predicted proteins | sample 811231 | NCBI WGS metagenome assembly MDTE01 (sample SAMN05326651, study PRJNA326480) | marine metagenome | isolation source: seawater | place: Indian Ocean: Red Sea | collected 2010
ACACCGTTCAGCTCTGCCCCGGCATCGACGTCCGTGAACGGAAACATCGAGCCGGAGAGCGGCACGATGGAGTCCTCGCTCGCTGAGACACCCAGCACGTCCGCCGATGTAGGCGCATCGTTGACGCCAAGCACGGTGACAGTGACCTCGGCCCTGTCTTCGAGCAGGCCGGAAGTCACGGAGTACGCGAACACCTCCTGCACGCTCTCGCCTGCCGGCAGAGACTCAAGCCCTTCAGGGGGCGTGTAGGTCAGTGTGTTGCCGTCGACGATGGTGACGTCGCCCGAGATTCCGGAGGTGTCGACCTCCGCGATCCGCAGCGTCTGTCCAAGGTCCAGATCGGTGTCGTTGGCCAATACGTCGAGCGTCGCGCTGATGTCTGCATTGACCTCGAACACGTCGTCCATTGCCTCCGGAGGATTGTCGGGCGGCGGCAACTCTTCCTGGGGCGGCGCCGGCGGGCGTTCGGGAGTCGTCTGAGCGGGCGACTCTTCCTGCGTGTTCTGGCTGGTGCTCTCCTGCTCGACCTGCTCACGCTCTTCCTGCTGATCCTGCTGGCTCAGCGTTTCCTCCGCAGGGGCTGGCGGCGGCGCCGGCGTGTTGGCAGGTTCAGCCGGCTGGTCTGCCTGTTGTTCCGCCGGCGCCTCGTCGGCAGGCGGGGCCCGGCCTTCGGCGTCTTCAGCATCTTCGTCCGGAACGTCACGCTCGGCGTCTTCCTCCTCGTCGTCCTCGCTCTCCTCGGCGTCTTCCTCAGCCTCCTCTTCGACGTCCTCCCCGGGCTGAACCTCCTCCTCCGCCGCCTCGTCCTCCGGCGTGCCGTCGGGCCGGGCCGGACCTGCAGGAGTCTCGTCCGGGGTCGTGTCGGCAGCCTCGTCGCGATCCGGTTCGTCGGCGTTCGGGTCGTCTTCACCGGTCGTGCTGATGGGCGGAGGCAGCGCGGCCTCGACTGTTGCGGCCTGCTGCGCGGTGGGCTGCGCAAACTTGGTTGCACTGCCGTCAGTCAGGACAAACGAAGTGTTACCCGGGGTGTCCAGCACAACCGGGTCGTTCTGCTGGTTGATATCGAAGATGTCGAGCACACCGTCACGGTGTACCACCAGCGTTTCGCCGTCGTCCGCCACATTGCCTTCGAGTTCGCTGCCCCGGATCCCGATGAAGGCGGTGGGCGTGCGAATCACGGAGTGGGAACCTGCGCTGATCGGCTTCAGGCTCCCGAGCGCGCCGCTGCGGTAGCGGAAGCCACCGACAAAGACAGTGGCCTCGAAGTTGCCGACGTCCTTGTCCGGATCAGGGTCATCGACGAAGTCGAACTCATCGAAACTGGCGCGCCCGTTGCGGCCCAGGCTGAATGCGGTGCCACGGGGACCGTTGCCGTCGTTCATCCGCGCGAGGAGAAACGCATTCGGTCCGGTCTCGACGACGTCGCCGCGATAGATCAGGTCGCCGCGTCGCAGGGTGTCTTCACTGCCGTCCGCGTGAGTGACCTTCACCTCACCCCGAACCAGCGTGACCCGGCCAATCGCGGGCCCTAACGCGCCGCTCGCGGGGCCCGCAAACTGAACGCCCTCAGAAAAGGGCGTGGTGAGCAGTGAACGGACCATGACCGGCGACAGGCCCGCGCCGCCGTGCAGGAGCGTCGGCGTCTGGAGCTGGCCGAAGTAGTCTTCGATGACCTGAACCTGACCGTCCTGGCCCCGAATGACAAGGTCGAAGCCGTCGCGCTCATATGCTCCGCGGAGCAGCAATTCAACAGAGTCGACGTGCCGGATCGGAAGGTCCGGGCCTCCCGTACGACCATTCGTCTCTGCTGCCCCGGACCCGACACCCGATGCCGTGTCAGAAGCCAGATTCTCACCCTTCGACCCGGTCTCGGGCCCCGCCGACTCAAATTCAATCATGGGGACGCACAGTACTGTCAGATGAACGTCCTACTATATGGCATCGTCGGCCCCGGTCCCTTGCATTTTCGCGAACGGGCCGTCCCTCCCGGGGGCCCGGCGGAGGGGTGACAGCGGTGTTAAGTTACGGAACCACGCCCCCACTCACACGAACGGAGACTGCATTGAGCCCGGTCACTACACGCCTCGGACCCATCGAAGGCACGACAACACACGGCGTCCAGGTATTTCGGGGCATCCCGTATGCGGCGCCGCCGCTTGGCGAGTTGCGATTTCACGCGCCCACACCGGCACCCGCCTGGTCAGGGACATTCGACGCAACCGGCTGGGGGCCCCGTTCCCTGCAGGCGGACAGTCCGCTCAGCGCCGGCGCGCAGGGCGAACTCTCCGAAGACTGTCTCATTCTGAACATCTACACCCCGGCCGCCGGGGATGGGTCAGGCGGGCCGGGATCGCGCCCCGTGCTGGTCTGGATTCATGGCGGCGCGTTTCTCATGGGGAGCGCCAACGAATACGACGGCTCGGTGCTCGCGGCCCAGGGCGACGTCGTTGTCGTTACCGTGAACTACCGCCTGGGCCTGTTCGGTTTCCTCGATCTTTCGAGGTTCGCAGAGACCTATGCGGGCTCCGCTTCGAACGGCTTCCGGGATCAGATCGCGGCGCTCGGCTGGGTCCGGGACAACATCGCGGACTTTGGGGGCGATCCCGGCAATGTGACGATCTTGGGCGAATCCGCGGGTGGCGGGTCGGTCAACGCTCTGCTGTCGGCACCTTCGGCAGACGGTCTGTATCACCGCGCGATCGCCCATAGTGGCGGGACCCCGTCGACGCCGCCGGCGGACTTCACCAAACCGCTTGCAGACGCGCTCGGGGTCGAAGTCGACGACCTTCTGACAACCCTCCAGGGGATGCCGGCCACCGAGATCCTGGCTCTGCAGAACCGCACCGGCATCAGCGGATCCGGCTCGAGCGTCGACGGCATCGTGGTGACGCGGCCCACCCACGTCGCGATGGCGGAGCGCGGCGACGCCTGCGTGCCCTACATTGCCGGCTCCAATCGGGACGAAGGCACACTCTTTACATCGATGTCGGGCGATGATGCGGACTTCTCGCAGATACTTGCCACGGTGGGCATGAATCTCGCCCGATCCACGATGCTGGGGTCTGACCCTTCGGGCTACGTCGGCGCGCTGCGCCAGGCACACCCGGATCTGGATGACCGTGCGCTGTACGAGCGGATCTGGGTGGACATGTTCCGCCGGGCGTCGATCGACAATGCGCAGGCAGCCACGGCAGCCGGCCCGGGCGGCTGGCTGTATCGTTTCGATCTGCCGGCAACGGCGATGGGCGGCAATCTCGGCGCGGCCCACGCGGCCGAAATCGCCTTTACTTTCAACAGCTTCGAGCTGCCCGCCACCACGCTGTCGTTCCACGACGGATCAGATCCGGTCGTACGGGACCTCGCACGGAAGTGGTCAGACACGGTGCTCGCTTTTGCGCGAACAGGTGATCCGAACGGTGCCGGTCTGCCGCACTGGCCGCGGTACAGCACGACCGACCGACGCTCGATCGTCCTCGATGCCGAGAGCCGGATCGAGGATGCGACGCTGGACGCTGAAGCGCGGGCGATCTGGAACGACGCGTCAGTCTGAAGCCAGGGAGGTACCGGGACGGGTGTTCGCAGCCAACACGTCGATCGGATCACCGCAATCGGACAGCGTGTGCGGCACGAACCGGCGGTTGCCCCTGAAACGCGCGGGGTGTACAGGAATTGGCCTGACGGGGAGCCGGAGCCTTGTCCATCTCGTACCTGATGGGCTCGCCCGAGCGGGCACCCCGGCGATCACCTTGATGTCCGAAGGCGGTGCGTCTTCCGGGAGGCTCTGGTTCACGTCCTTGGAGACCGTGCCTGATACGGCCACTCTAGCCCGCGAGACTGCCTTCTTCGTAGCCGTTACGAAACACCGCCTCCATCCGTCGGCCGCCGTAGGCGGTGTGCGAGACCCACACGCCGCCCCGTACGAATCCCCAGTCCCGGGTCTTGGGCCCGGTCGTAATCCGGGTCCACGTTCCGGGTCTGACGGTCATGATGTAGTGGAGAGCTTCGGCACGTTTGCTGAAGACATCCCCTTTGCGGCGTTCCACAGGGCCATCACAGGTCATTTCGAGGTATCCGCCCTCAAGGATTTCACTCTGGAAATCCCAGGGATGGTCATGCATGACCGCCTCGTCACCCGCAATGATGTGATGCAGGTACAGGTTCCCGCCCGCGCTTCGCGGCGCGAGGCACCACCGTTCGAGGTAGCCGACCAGTTCCATGTCGGGCAGGCGCCCGGGGAGACAATCGGGGACCCGCACTTTGACGGCGCTGCTCATTCTGAGGTCCAACATGCAGAATTGCTCGTAATATACTGATATAAAATGAAATCGAAAGCCTCACGACATCCGCTCACCCCGGAAACCATACCGTCAGGCCAACAAAAAAGGCCCGCTCTAACGAGCGGGCCTTTTCATGCGTGTGCCAACGTCAGAACGCGTACTTCAGCCTGAACGAAAGGCTCGTACCCGGATCTTCCCTGAAGACCACGACACCGCCGCCCTCGATCTCGACCGATTCGTTCAGGACGTTCTGGAGCTTCGCCTTCAGCGTCAGAGTGTCCATCGGATACCAGGTATAGGTGAAGTCGAGCGAATTGAACGGCTGCTCGAACTCGTCCGGCGCACCCAGACGACCCGCGCTGTAGAGGCGTTCACCGAACACGTTGTAGATCAGCGATGCCGTGTGCGCACCATCGTTGGAGTCGAATCCAAGCATCAGGTTGCCAATAAACTCAGACGCACCCGTCGCTTCGCGCTTGTCGTTGGTCGGCGCATCGGCGCGCGGGCCAGCCACTGTTTCGGCATTCTGGATCGTCGCGTTGCCCTGGATGAAGAAGGCTTCTCCCCAGTCACCCAGCATGCTGAGGCGTATTAGGCCTTCGATCTCGATGCCGTCGATCTCAGTCGACTCCGCGTTGATGATCGAACGGGCCCGGTTGGTGTCGGACGCCGGTGTTTCGAAGAACTCGATCGGATTGTCGATCGTCTTGCTGAAGAACGACACCGTGAAGCTGTTGTCATTGGCAAAGAACCAGTCCGCACGGATGTCGAAGTTCTCGACCTGCGAAGGCCTGACGCCGGAGTTGCCGAAGACCAACTCGCCGGAGATCGGATCTACGTAGCTCGCCTCGGTCACTTCCCGCAGGTCAGGACGGATTGCGGTCTCACTCCAGCTGACCCTGAGCTGGAATTCCTCGGCCCACCACTCTCCCAGATACGCCACGGTGATGCTTGGATACACGTCGTCATCCTGAAAGGACGCCTCCTCCAGCTCGGCCGGATCGGTCGACAGCTGCGGGGAGTCGGCGTTGTAGCCATACACATTCCACGGCAGGGCAACCTGGCTGTAGTCTTCCTGCCGCGCACCGATCGTGAACCGCCAGGTATCGTTCAGCAGGGTGTCGATCATGCCGAAGTAACCGCTGGAGAGCGTTGCCGCAATGTAGCTTCTCGCACCACCCTGAACGCGAAGCTGGAAGCCATTCGCGGGATTGGTGATCGCCACGTCGGAAAACACCTGACCCACGCTACCGGCGAGGAGCGTGGACGCCGCATTTGCTGACCCCAACCCGAACTCGCGCTGTTGGTACACACGCGCCTTGCGCCCGTACTGATAGCCGAACGTCACGTCGACCGTCGCGTTGTCGAAGATGAACGGAAGATTCACGGTACTGCCGTAACTGAGCACCTCGTCTTCGAGATCGGTGAACCGGAAATCGGCAGCGCTCACATCCTGGCGAATCGAAGCGCTCTGCACTGCTCCGGTTGCCGCATCGGTCACCGTGTCGGAGCTGACAATGACCCGATTGGGAATTCCCGTCTCCGACGTCGCGTCCGAATAGAACCACTTCACTTCTGTTTCTTCGGGCAGGAAGTTGAAGATGCGGAAGCGATTCAGTGTCTCCCTGGTGTCGTAGCCGAGGCGGTGCGCACCGCGGAACTGGATGATGCCCATCTCCCGCTCTTCGAACTCGACCCGCGAGTCGCGGAACCCGCGTCCGTCCGAGCGCGGATTCTCCGCCGGGAAGTAGTCGAGGACTGCAACCTCATCGTCGGTATCGCGCAGATAAATGACGCTTGCGCTCACTTCGTGGTCGTCGGTGTAGCGCGCGCCCAGGGTGGCGAGACCGTTCATGTTTACCAAGTGGGTCGTTTCCGTCTCCGTGCCGAAGATCTCGCCCGGCTGCTCGAAGTTGTACGTGCGCTGGACAGTCTGTCGTGTGACCCGATCGTACGACGCGGTCAGTTGCGCACCAATCTCCAACGCTTCACTGGCAAAAAACGTCTGGCCGATGCTGCCGCGCATGTTCATGTCCGGATCGCTGCTCTCCCGCCGTATCTCCACGTTGCGGTTGAGTGCCAGCGCCAGCCGGCGGTTGATGGCTTCCGCGTCTGCAAACGTTGCGCCCGCATCGCCACCGCGCCGCAGGTTATCGAGAATCGACGCCGCGCTGATGCTGGCCTGGTACTCGTTCATGCCGTTCAGCAGCGCTGCCGAAAGCTCACGTGTACCGTCGTCGGTACCGTAGTCGTCGTCGCCGCCTCCGGAGTAGCCGAAGACGTCACCGTCGACTTCCGTGTTGCCGCCGAAACCAGCTTCCAACGACCAGTTGAACCCTTCGTCGTTGAATGCGGTCGTGCGGATATCGATCAGGCCGCCTGCAAAGTTGGCAATGATGTCCGGCGCGAAGCTCTTCCGGACCACAAGCCCCGAAACCACGGATGCCGGAAAGATGTCCAGCGGGATCACGTTACGGGTCAGGTCAGGAGACGGAATGGTCGCCCCGTTCAGGGTCGTTGCCGAGTAGCGCTCACCCAGGCCGCGGACGTAGACGAACTTGCCAGCGACGAGGCTGAGCCCCGTCACCCTCCGCAATGCCGACGCGACAGTGGAGTCGCCGAGGCGGCTGATCGAGTCGGCATCGAGCACGTCGACGACCGAATCGTCGTCCATCCGTTCGCTCTGCAGTTGTTGCGCGGCGCTCAGAAAGCGGCCGAGGACCACAACCTCTTCGACGTCCGGTCCAGCAGCTTCCGTTGATTCGTCCTGTGCAGCGGCGGGCGCTGCGATAACCAGCAGGACAGCTGTTACGAGTGGCTTCAGTTTCATGCCGGGAACCTTTTTCTGGTAGTGAGTCACGGATCGGTTGGCCCGGGGAGCGGAAGGTGAACGACAAAACGCCGCACTGCCGCCTCGCCCCTTGCGCGACCAGAGCGTCGTTACAGAGACTCGAACCAGAGCGCCTGGCCCCGGTTGCCCTCCACAAGGCCATACGCCCAACCGGTGGCCCAATCGGCCTGGCCGACGATCAGCGCACCAACATTGGCGCCGTCACCAAGACCGGCGTCGTTGAGGACCATGTCGGTGCGGGCGAGCGCGTAGAAGGGAGGCGTACCGCCCAGAAGCTGCAGTTCAGTGTTGGCAACTGCCGTGGCGCTCGCCGTACCGGTCACGTCCGCAAACACGTTGCCGCCGTTCGCGATCAGGAAGTCATGCACCGCCATGCCGTTGATTTCCTTGTCGGATTTGGTTTCGCAGGCGAACACCGAGTTGTTGATCGACGCGTTCCCCAGCGCAAAACCTTCGGATGCCGCAACGTCGTCAATGCGTACACACCAGTTGTCGTCGCCTTCGGTCGCAGCGCTGAAGGAACCGATCACGAGCGCGTTGTTGATCGTCGGCCAGAGTCCTTCCCGCAGACGGAAGCCAGCGCCGGGATCGTGCGTACCAGTCGAGGGCGAGAGGATGCAGGTCAGGTTGTTGATGGTCGGCCGCGAGTTGAGACCGCGGGCGAACTGATCGGCGATGAATGCGTCAGTCTTGCTCGAAAACGACCCAATCCCGTCCGCCTCGATGCAGCGATTGCCGTCAGTCGCGTTCTGGATGATCAGCGAGTTGGTAAAGGTGCCAATGTAACCCTCATCGACGTCGATCGAATCGTCACGGACGTACATCGCGACGAAATTCTCGACGTTCACAGCCCCCCCGAACATCTCGTACCCGTCGTCGTAGGTGGAATACACCTGCACGTTGCGCACGATCGTGTTGCGCCCAACTCCGCCAAACGACACGCCGTTCAACTCATCGCCGTTGGCGACCTGGGCGCCGGTGTGTTTGACGATCACATATTCCATACGCCCGGAACTGTCATTGTCGTTGTCGCCGCCGTAGAAGGACTCATCGAGACCCTCCGCGCCTTCGGCGGCCACATTGCACTCGCCAACGAGCACAAGGTCGACACCGCGCGAACCCGTGTATCCACACTTGTTGGTCACGCCAAAGCCGTTGATGACCACGCCGCCCCACAGCTGAACTTCTTCCGGCCCGGCGGCGCCGTCGACAGCGTCTTTCGTTGCGGTCAGGGTGATGGGCTTGTCGGCCGTGCCGACCGCAAAGATCTGCGAGCCGCGGTTGACGATGAAGAACTTGGTGTTGTCAGGCCAGGCGAGCGTTGCACCGGCCTCGATGGTCAGCGTCGGTCCGTCGCCGCCTTCTGCGATACCGGCAGCCTGCAGTTCAGCGTTGTTGGCGTGCGCCTCACCGACGAACAGGCTGCCCTGAAAGATGTGCACACCACCCGGCAGTTCCGGGATGAACACGTCAGCGCGCAGGTTGTTGCCCGCATCTGCGAACGAGGGTGCATACGTGCAGTTCACACCGTCATAGCGCCCCTCCAGCGTCTGGCCACCAGTGTTCATGTAGGACGCACAGGGATTCTCGACTTCGGAACCTACGACCGTGACCATGGCGCTAGCGGCCGCTACGGAGGGCAGCGCACTCGCGAGCGTGACCGACTGGTTGGCGATGAACGAAGCGATTGTTGTCGTGTGGTTGGAACCATCGGCAAGCTCGACGACGATCGCCTGACCGTTCGCGAAGTTCGCAGTCGACGTCACCATCAGGGTCGTGTCACCCGCGTTCGCGGCCGCGGACAGCGTCGTCGAGGCAACCGTGTCACCCGCGCCACCGATGGTGACCGAGTTATCCGGGTTGTTGCTGTTGTTGGTCGATGAGTCGACCCGGTTGTCTGTCGTGGCGGGCGAAATATTGATGTCGCCGCTGTCACACGCGGCAAGCGTGCCGCACAGCGTAAGTAGAACCAAAAGCTTCTTCATTCTCCGACCTTGTCTGGGGTGTTTGGAAGGACGGGCGCAGTCTAGAGAACGGCCGTTAACGTTCGATAAACGTTCAATAAGAAGCGTTAAGCGAACTCAAAGAGTTGATGAAGAGAGGTGATCGGGTCAGGACAGATGCTTGCCCTGGTCGAATCGCGAAAAGCGCAATCTTAATTTGCAAAAAAGGTGAAGATTCGGTTCAGATAGGGCCACTTATGTAAAGAAATTAATGAAAACGGCATCTGACCATCCAGGTTTCGATTGAGCCCGATGGCTGAAGTGCCGATCCAGAGGTACCTACACTATGAAGAAGACGATCACAGCACTGCTGCTCATTGCCTGCGCCGTCAGCGTCCAGGCAGCCCCCAGGTCCAAGCAGGCAGCCGCAGAACAGCTCTACGCCACCGCGCTCTGTCAGGCAGCCACCGAGTCCCGCGACCAACTCTATCGCCAGGCGCGCGAATACCGCATCTCCCGCGCCAAGCTCGGGAAACTCGTCTGTAATGACATCCCCATCAAGAACGTGCTGCGCGAGACCGAACTGAATCAGTCCAAGCCCATCGCCAGCGCACACTGATCGCGCGCACTTCACGCGCGTTCATCGCTTGAAAAGCGTCGAGCCGCAGTCACGCGGCGGCCGAGGTCCATTCAGACACCCGGCGCCGACCCCGAGACCAGACCTCGAAATCTGTCGACGGCCGCCTCCTGCCCCTGTCGCAGGCCCCTGTAGCGGGCCCCTGTAGCAGCCTGACGACCCGCTGCCCCCTCCCCCCGGTTCGACTCCGATTCGACGCCGCCGTCGCATCGGGTACACTTGCGCGCTGGAATTCAGCCCCCTAACCACTTCAGAGGGAATCATGTCCGAGACCAGCGAACGCGCCTTCGATCCGGATGCATTGCGTGAACGGTATGCCGCGGAGCGCGACAAGCGCCTGCGCACTGACGGCAACAAACAGTACATCGAGATGAAGGGGGAGTACGCCCACTACCTCAAAGACCCGTACATCGCCGAGACGATCGAGCGGGATGCCCTCACTGAAGAAGTGGATGTCGTCCTGATCGGCGGCGGCTTCGGAGGTCTGCAGGCCGGCGCCCGCCTGCGCCAGGCAGGCGTGAAGGACATTCGCATTATCGAGAAGGGTGGCGATTTCGGCGGCACCTGGTACTGGAACCGCTACCCGGGCGCACAATGTGACATCGAGGCCTACTGTTACCTGCCTTTGCTCGAGGAGCTCGACTACATCCCCAAAGAGAAATACTCGTACGCACGCGAGATTCTCGCGCACTCGTCAAATATCGGACGCCACTTCGATCTTTATGACAGCGCGCTCTTCCAGACCGAAGTGACCGGTCTCGAATGGGACGAGACGGACCGGCGCTGGATCGTCTCGACGAACCGCGGCGACGCCCTCCGGGCGCGCTTCGTGTCGATGGCGAACGGCCCCCTGCACCGGGCGAAGCTGCCAGGCCTGCCCGGTATTGGCAGTTTCAAAGGCCACAGCTTCCACACGAGTCGCTGGGACTACGACTACACGGGCGGCGGTCCGGACGGCAATCTCGACAAGCTGAGCGACAAGGTAGTCGGCATCATCGGTACCGGCGCCACGGCGATCCAGTGCGTCCCGTTTCTGGGCGAAGGCGCGAAACAGCTTTACGTTTTCCAGCGGACCCCATCCACGGTCGACGTTCGCGGCAACTCTCCAACCGACCCCGAATGGGCGAAGGGCCTGGATGAAGGCTGGCAGAAAGAGCGCATGGAGAACTTCAACGCGCTCATCTCCGGTGTGCCGCAGGGGGTTGATCTCGTCGACGACGGCTGGACCGATCTCATCGGCAAGATGATGAGCAACTTCCAGAAGGCACGTCAGGGCGAGAACATGAACGTCGCCGAAGTGATGGAGATGGCGAACTTCGAAAAGATGGAAGAGATTCGTGCCAGGGTCGACTCCCTCGTCGACGACCCGGATACGGCCGAGAAACTGAAGCCGTACTACAAGATGTTCTGCAAGCGGCCGACATTCAACGACGACTACCTGCCGACTTTCAACCGCGCGAATGTCGAACTCGTCGATACCGATGGACAGGGCGTTGAGCGCATCACCGAAAAAGGCGTTGTGGTCGCGGGTGTCGAGTACGAACTCGACTGTCTGATCTACGGCACAGGCTTCGAGGTCGGGACGTCCTACACCCGTCGTTCAGGGTACGACGTGACGGGCGTCGACGGTGCGAAGCTGTCCGATCATTGGGAAGAAGGGACTCGCTCGCTGCACGGCATGGGCAGTCACGGCTTTCCGAACCTCTTCATTATGAACACGTCCCAGGGCGGATTCACCGCCAACTTCCCCCACCTGCTGGACGAGTCTGCCGTGCATCAGGCCCACATCATTGCCTCCGCACTCGATGCGGGCCACACCCGGGTCGAGGTGACGAAGGAAGCTGAAGACAAGTGGGTCGAAACGATCCTCGGTTTCGCCGGCGGTCCCATGGGCGGACTTGGCGGACCCGACTGCACGCCTGGCTACTACAACAACGAAGGGCAGCCGAATCCCAACGCGGCGCAGTCAGCCCCCTACGGCGGCGGCTCGATCCGCTTCTTCAAGCTGCTGGAAGAGTGGCGGGAAGACGGCAGCTTCGACGGACTCGAGTTCGACTGACCCGTGACGCTGCCCGACACGGCGTCGGGCAGCGGCCCCTTCTATACAGCGCTGCGGAACTCCGCCAGCGCCTCCGATAGCTGACCTTCCCATCCGGCGTCGAGTTCGTTCGGCGCGCCCGCTCGCTCGAGAAAATCCGGGAAGTGCCTGTCCAGTTCTGCGAGTGTCCAGCCCAGCGGGTCTTCCGATTCGATGGCGACGACCGGGTTGTCCGCATAGCTGATCGCAAGGTGGTAGTGCGGCGCCTTGCGGAAACAGTCGAAGCGGAGGATTTCTTCCCGGGCACCCGCCACCGGGCCAAAGACGTGCACTGTGGGGCCGCCGTCTGCTCCCACATCCCGGCTCACGAGCGCAAGCCGGTAGTCACCGACATCACGCTCCGTGGCTCCCTCGAGATTTGGCCGACTGAATCGTTCGTAAGCCATGGACCCCTCCCGGTCACTGCTTCGCCCACCTTAGGCGCATGCTTCTGTACACACAAGGCGCCCCCTGTACCCCAGCGACGAACAGTGACACGATGCCGGTCCGAGACAGGGGAAGCAGACAATGGCAGGGACGCAGGGATCGACCGGATCGATTGGCCCATTCCGAAAGACCAGCTACGCCAGCATGTACCTCCCCATATCGGTGGCGTTGCTCCCGGTTGGTGTTTACGTGCAGCCGCACTACGCAGAACTCGGGATCAGTCTCATCTCGATGGCCGCGATCATTTTTGCCGCGCGGCTCTCGGACGTCGTCACCGATCCCCTGATTGGTGTCCTGTCCGACAAGATGCGGACGCCGATCGGTCGACGTAAACCCTGGATCCTGGTCGGCACGCCGCTGCTGATGTACTCGATGTACATGCTGTTCCTGCCGCCGGAGAACCCCACCCTGCTCTACTTCGGGTTCTGGGTGATCATGATCTACCTTTCGTTCACGATCGTGCAGCTTCCCTACTTCGCGTGGGGGGCCGAACTGACCACCGACTACAACGAACGGACCTCGATCACCGGTCTGCGCGAACAGTTCCACTACCTGGGGGTCGTGATCGCGACCGCCCTGCCGCTCATCGCGGGAACCCTCATCTACCTCAACATGAGCGGCAACACGCTCGACACGCTCTTCTCGAACTTCTCCGAAGAACTGGGCGCCGTCATGGCGGCCCGCGCCGGTAACCCCGGGCAGATCCTTGTCTGGCTCTGCATTTTTGTCGGTTCCCTGCTGCCAATCACAGTGATCCTCGCATGCATTTTCGTCAAGGAACCGGACCAGGTCGTCATCCCACGACGCAAGGCCAGTTTCTTCGCGAGCATGAAAGTGATCCGCCGCAACGGCCCGTTCATGCGGCTCATCATCTGCTACACCGTAAGCGCGCTCGGCGGTGCAATGACCGGTGGACTGTCGTTCTTTTTCGTCAAACACGTGATCAATGCGGGCGAGTGGTACTCGGTCTATCTGCTGGTCTACTTCACGGCCTCGGTCGTCGGGCTCTTCGTGTGGACGGCACTCGCCGAGAAAATTGGCAAACACAAAGCCTTCATCGTCGTGGTGATCTGGTACAGCGTGTGGGCGTCCTTCATCCCATTCGTGCCCGAAGGCATGTTCGGCGTCTTCTTGTTCATCATGGTCATGAAAGGCTGCACCGAGGGGGCTATGCTGGCAATTCCGGCAGCCATGGCCGCGGACGCGGTCGACATCGACTCGGCACGCACCGGCGAGCAGCGCGCGGGCCTGTACTTCTCAGTTTGGGGAATGTTGCTGAAAGGCGGCGTTGCCGCGGGCGGCGCGCTCTCGCTCTTTATCGTGGGCGTGTTTGGCTTCGACGCGACGGCAGACCCTGCCCTCGCGCGCACGCCCGACGGCAACTCGGAGACCTCGCTCCTGGTCCTGACGCTGTGTTACTCGATCATTCCGGCACTCATCAAGTTCGTGGCGCTGCCGTTCATATGGAACTACCCGCTGACCAAGGAACGCCAGGCCAGGATTCGTGAACGCATCGAGCGACGGGGCGTGGCCGTTTCAGCAAGTAGCGGGGCGACGCCCAACCCCGCATAGTGCGTGTCGGTGTCTGGAGTGACGGGTCACGGCACGCGCTCGAAGAAAGACGTGCCGCGATGGTAG
>MDTE01010529.1_pt1 | contig 13868 bp, 12 predicted proteins | sample 811231 | NCBI WGS metagenome assembly MDTE01 (sample SAMN05326651, study PRJNA326480) | marine metagenome | isolation source: seawater | place: Indian Ocean: Red Sea | collected 2010
TCTTCATTGACAAATGAATCATCTTCGTATTGTTGTGTGATTTCCTGGAATGCGTTTTTTAATTCAAATAATTCTTTATTTATTGGCATTAAAATTTGTATTGTATTTTCTACAAAATTATTTAATGAGTCATCTGTTTTTTCTTCTTTATATCTTTCCAATAAATCGTTATTTAACAATATATATTCGTCAATTATATTCCTTTTTTGTAAAATTAAATGTTGTTGTTCTTCATTATTTGTTACTAATTCTCGTTTTTTAAGGATTGCTAAATAAACTTCTATGTATTCATTTAATGATTTATTTGTTTTATTAAACTCCTCTAGAGCTTCTTCTTGAGATATGTAATCATATAATAATTTACTTTTTACATGAATAACTGAATCTTTCATCTTTTGAATTGTTTCTTCTAAACCATCTAATATATTATTCATACTTGAGAAATATGCTAATTTTAATTCAAATTTATTATTACAAGGTTCAGTTTCATTACCACAAGTTATCTTTAATGTATGATTATTTCTTGAAAAAATACTATTTACTTTTCTTTTACAAAATATACATGGTAATACAATATTCTTTACCTTTTCTCGTTTACTCTTATTGTCAATGTTTTTATTCTTTATTATTTTATCTACTTTAGCATCATACATACTTTTATATTTGTCTTTTGTTTCATAGAATAAATTGATTTCTTCATTATAATTATTTTTGCTCTCATTGCTTTCATTGCTTTCTTTACTCATATATGTTAATTATATAATTTTCTTGTCACCATTTCATATTCATTATCAAATTCAGGCAACTTTGTAATTAAATTAGCATCTGTTGTTTGTCGTTTTGCTTCTTGATAATTACGTACTTTAGACATTATGTATTCGTGTTTTTTTGTTTGCTTTATTTTTTGCTCAATTGGACTAAGTTTACCTTTATATCTAATATACAATAACATTGACATTACTGCAATAAATCCAATAGTTAATAATGTATTGTAATAGATATTGTAATGATTTTCTTTTAATTTATGACATTTTTGTAATGTTTGGTTATAAAAATATTGTACTCCCGGTTCTACTAATTGTGCTCCATAAAACATGTATAAAATAATTATACATATTTTTTTAAAGATTACATTGTGTTTAATATCTATGAAATCCATATGCTAGATAAAATAAAACAAATATATAAGATAATATTGATATCCCTATAATAATAAGCCAAAGTGGTAATACTGTTTTATTAATGTGATTGAGACCAAATTCTTTTACACTACCGTTTGTATTAAATAAAAATATTGGTCTATTCAAAATAATTAAAATAAATATTATTATGTATATTAAAATTGAAATAGATTTATAATTGTGTAATATTAAATTTTTAAATTCCATATATTTATATATTATAATAATTTATTTACTATTATAGTAGTTATAAAAAAATGGAATAAATTTGGTTGGATGAAAAAATATAGTGCTTAATGAAAAGTGCATTGCACCTAAATTTTTATAATTTTCCATAATATTTGTATCATATATACCACCTCCTGCTATGATTGTAGTATCATTATATTTGGATTTAATATATTTTATTAAATCACTAGTATATGGTATAAGTACTTTACCACTTAATCCACCATTACTTGTTGGAAAGGTGTTTGAACAATGAAATTGTCTAAATCCTTGCGAATAATATTTGTCAATTAATGATTTATCTGTATTCGGTGATAATTTCACAATACACCATTTTCTTTTTTGATTCAGAAATACATTTATACCATCATTTATCATATGTTTCTCAGTATTTGGACAACTAATATTTATTTCTATATTTGCATCATCTGGTATTAAATTATTGAATTCTTTTATCTCACTCTTTTCCATAATTGCTATGCTGATAATATCTTTTGATGAATTATAATGTTTTATTCCATATTTAATTCCTGGATTTCTTAATCCTATTTTGTTTATCCATGTGTATTCACCATTATAGTTTATATATCTTAGTGTTTTTAGTATTTGATAAAATAGTCCACTGCGTTCTTTCAATGTGTAACTACCTTTAACAGACATCGTTTCTGGAAAATGCAAATAATTACCAAATGGGGGTGATATAAATATCATATAAATTATGATATTTATATATTTATTATCTTTTTATCAAAGCATTTATTTAGTTTCCACTTCAATCTTTGCTTTTTTTGTAGTACATTTCTTTGTAAAAAAATTAAATATTTCTTGTGTTTTTACACAAATCCATAATCCAGATAAAAAAATACTTGATAAGCATTTTTATCCTCCAACAAAACACGCAATACACGGTAGACAAAGGCATATACATTGTGGTTTTGTTTCTTCAAAATTTCTTGTGTTTCTTGTCATATTATATTTATAATTTTCTTATTAAACCAATTCATAATCTTCATTTAAATTTGATATATCATTATTCTCAATATCTTCTGCTTCTACAAACAAATCTCTATTTGCTACATATTCATCGCCTACATATTGAAATACTGATTTAGATAAACCTTTCCCTGTTCTACCTAACTTATGCTTTTTAAGCATTAAATATGTTTCTCTTTCTTCATCACTTAATTCAAATAATTCATTTGTTATTCTATTTTTTTCCATTTCTTTTGATTGAACTATCTTTTTTTCAATGTAAATTTTGTTTATATATGTATTTTCTAAACGACCATAACAAATGTTTATAAAATTATGAATGAATTTTTTACCATCTACTTTACCTTGAGGTTCATTAATATTATCAATAATTTTTATAATTTCATTTATTTGTGCGTAATATAGATAAATTTGAACGTAGATATTTAACTTGTCCTGATTTTTCACAGCAATTTGATTATTATTTACAAACCAAGATATATTTTGATAGTAATCATTAAATAATGACATAACATTTTCTAATGTTTTAATGTTGTATATATTTTTGAAATATTTATTATTTTTTTCATGACTAAAATACAAATCAATATTATGTTGTTCATGAAAATTCCAATGTTTTGGTACATAATAATCATGTTTACTGTAATTATTAATTAGTGAATCATAAAAAAATGAATAGACCATTTTGTTGAAATTAGAAAAGCATTTATTTAAATTAGAACATTGCTCACGATATAGTCTTGTTTTTTTATTTAATATTTCATTGATTAACTCATCAAACTTACTTAATATTGTATTTTGTGATTGTTGTCTATTTGAATCAATACTCTCGTTTATCTTTGTTTTCATTAAAGTAATTTGTTCTGATGTGTATAATTTGAAATCAAATATTTCTTTTTCTATCATTAATGCTTCTTCTGATGTTGAATTATTATCAGCCATTGCGACTAATTTATAATATTTATCAATAAATTTGTTAACATCTGTTTCAATTTTTAATTTCAAATCAGTACTGTCTTTGTTTTCTGACATTTTCACATTTAATAATTCTTCAAATTGCTTTGATTTTCTCACACTAATATCTGCAGATAAATTTACGATATTTTTCTCTTGAATACCTTGGATATATAATTTTACATTATCATCACTGTATTCAATATTTAATGTTTTCAATACATTTTTTAGAACATCATCTGAAAAATGATGATTAATGTGTAATGTTGAAAATCTAGTATTGTTATTATCGTAATATAAATTTGGTTTTTTGCTTTTATTATGGGTCTTTATAAATGATTGTATTTCTATTGCGTGAGTATTATATGTATTTAAAGATTCTGATTTATTTTTGAAATATTCAAGTGGATTTTTACGTAAGTCATTATCTATACAGCAGAAATTTTCTGTATATATTGTTCTTCCTCTTAATATTGGTGTTTCTTTACTAGTAACTTCTTGTATTGAATCTTGGATATAATAGCTTAATTCATGTAATTTTGATAAGTAAAGAATATAATCTTCATTTGATAGAATCTTGCTCGATTTATCAATTCTTTTCATTAATGATTTGTATGTAGGCATTTTTATTTTAGATAAGATTGGTAAAAATCTCATATTTAATGTGTTTTTAACTTTCATTTGTAATTGTTTATATTGGTCTAAAAAGTCATTAATTTTAATGCGCATACTTGTTATAATAATCGTTTGAAGTTGTTCGTGTAATTCATCTACCAATGTTTTTGTTTCAATGTTATTAAATTTTTCATTCAATTTTAAATGTTTCGCTATGCAAATAACAAATACAATGGTTTTGTCATCACTTTCGTGAAAAATTGGAAATCCTTTTAAAAATGCTTTGCAATTTCCTTGAGAGCTACTGATGTGCAATGAATGAAATTGCATCTGTAATGCTAAAACTATAAAACAAAGCGAAATAATTAACATACCCAGAGTTTCATCACTATCATTATCTTTTGTTCTTTCAAAATGTTGAAAAATATCAGCAATAATTTGTTGTTTATCATTGAATTTTAAATTTAATGTTTCTTCGAATTCAACAATAATATTATTTACTTCTTGTTTATAAGTTGTATTGTAATTATCATTTTCAATATCATTATTTATTAATGTTTCAATAGTATTTTCTATATTTTGAATTTCGAAATCATTTTCTACATTATTAATTTCTTCATTATTGTCTTGATTATTGTCTTCATTATTTTTACCAACTAGTTCATCTGAATCATTTATTTCTGAATCATCCTCTAGAATACTTTTTGTGTTTATTTTGGAACCAGATTCATCATATCCTTCATCTATATTGAATTCTTGTTCCGTTATGATGTATCCAGTATATTCGTCTACAATATTATCTCCATCTATAGTTGAATGTTTATTCAAAACTTCTTGCAATACGCTTTTATATGTTTCATAATTTGTTTTGTATGCAATAGCTAGTTTTTTATAGAATAATGGGATGAGTGCTGTATTGGTATTCATGCAATATAACATATTTTCATTTTCATCATTATGACTATCTGGTGCTCTTGTGAACTTATTACAGAATAGCAATATTTGTTCATATTTTTCTTTCAAATTATTGTTACTTAATATGTAATTCATTAATTCAATATAAGGGCTGATAATTACATTTTCATCTGGTTGATAAAATTGAGCAATACTGTCAAATTTATTTGAATATTTATAAAAATTTCTTAATTTATTTTTATTGTATTTGGTAATATTTAAATTTAATTGTTTTAATATTTCTTTCAATTCATTTTCATTTTTGGCATAAATATGTTTGAATTCATTCATCATATTTTTAATTACAATTTGTTGTATTTTTTTCTGTTTTGATTCATTTGTCAGACATTGTGTTGAAAAACTATCGGGGTCTAAATTTACATCACAACTAAGTTCACTATTGCATAAATTATTATTTAAAGCAATTGAAAAATTATCTTTGTGTTGTAGCGTTGCATTTTCATCATATTGCCATTTACTATTAACTCGTTTATATAATTTCAAATCAACTAATTCATTATTTTTTTCAAGTGTTTCTAGTAATGCATATTGACCATCAATAACTAATTTTTTTCCATTAAGTAATGTATTAACCATATATTCGGCATCATCTTCATTTAATTCATTCACTTCAGATACTTTTGAAGCCAAAAATATTTTAAATTGCGACGGAGTCATCTTTTCCTTTTCTGATTTATACACTTCAAGCAAATGATAAAATGTTTCATCGTAATTTTTATCGAAAAATATTTCTTTTTCTTCATCAGCTTTCATTGTATCTAAATCATTATATTTTTTGGCAATTGTTTTGTTTATTTTACATCTACCTTCATCATCTTCTTCCACATTATCACTGTTCTGTTTTACATACTCTTTGTAATTAATCAACATAGATTCGAAACTATCGTTCTTCAAATTAGTATTATTAAATGAAATTATATTATTTAAATAGAGACCATTGTCAATATTCATAGCGTTATTAAGATATTCACTATTTGATATTTTTCTCTCTTTGACATCTTTTTCCAAATTTAAATTAATATAAACATCTTTTAATAAATTTACCAACATATCTCTTGAATTCATATCTAAATTATTCTTTAACAATTGAGAGAAAAGAGAGAAATTTTCATTAATATTATTATAGAATATGGTTTTGTTAAATCGTCCCTCCTTACCTCTACGTCTATTCTTAGACCTAATAATACTTCTTCTACTATTATATACTTCATCTTTTAGTTTAACATAATCATCGTAGTTAATATATTTATATGAGCAAGACAATGATTCCAAGTAATTTATAAAATTATACACAGATGGTTCATTTATATTTTTTAAATCATCTTTTAATATTTCAATAATTTCAGTTTTATTTGGTAAATAAGATGCAAATAAATCCTCAGTATTTTGAAATTTATCTTTCTTCTCACAATGTTGATTAATATTAAATGTTTTTGTAGTATTAAATTTACTACTTTTTATTGGGTTGATAAATTCATAAGTTAAATATTTTAACATAGGAGTATGTATTGATTGAAATAATAAATGTTGTGTATTATATTTCAATAATTCATATTTAAATATGCTATTATTTAGTAATACAAAATCTTTGAACTGAAATTTTTCACCGGGTAATAAAGTTTGAATTTCGTTATTCGAACGTTTTATTATATTATCGTGTTGAATTGATGTGGTAAGATATTTTTGATTATTCATTATAATGTGTAATGGTTGTTTGTTTATTGAAATTTCATCTAATTCTTCGTCATTTGTAAGTTGTGATTTTGTGGATAAATTGTTGGAAATTTGTGTCAAGTATAATTTATCATAAGATTTAAGATATAATTTACGTAACTCATTATAATTATTTAATTCATCACTTAGATTCAATACTTCAACGTCATCAATATTACTGTCAATTTTATCATATACTTTACGAATAAATGGACCTGTAAAATAAAACCACAATGGTATATGATTATTTTCTAGAATGACATCATTATAAATATATTCATATTCAGCAGTATTTTTAATGCCAGTAGGAGTAAATTGAGAATCAAAATTAGAGTATGCATTTCTCAATAAGCCGAATCTTTTAATTAAATTTTCAATTTGTTGGAATGATTTTTTATTTCTTTTTTCTAATGGTAATTTGGAAATCATATCATTTGCCAAATCATTTATTTGCATTTGAATACCAAAACGTAATTCATTTTCTTCTACTTGTACAGTTTGCATAATACGTCCTAATTCTCTTCCTAATGCTGTATTTGCTAGTTCATCTACTATATTGTCATCATGAATAATATCGTCCATATTGTTGAACATTTCTGCTTGTAAATATGGAGAAGTTTCATTTAGATATGATAAATTGTTATTTTCCTCACTATTATTTGGAGTTTTATTTTCATAATTTTTTTGTTCATTGTCACGAGTTTGTTCATTTTTCAGAGTTTGTTCATTTTTCAGAGTTTGTTGTTTTTCTCCGATTTGTTGCTTTTCTTCAGTTTGTTGAATTTCTATATTTTCTTTCATTGGTTCCATATCTATAATATCGTTATTTCTACTTTCTTCTTGATTATTTTTTTCTTTTATTGGAGTATCTCGTAATACAATTTTTTCTATTTTTAAATCTTCTCTTATTCCTTTGTATTCGAAATCAATGTAAATAATATTCTTGCTAGGATACAGTTGTAGTTCTATCATATCTTCATCCAATGATATTATTTCCCCAGTGATTATGACAGGAATATCATCATTAAAATGTATATTTATCCATTGACCTGGTAATAATTTATTTTGTTTTGCAAAGCCTAATTCTTCACGTCTATGAAGAATATTTATTTCTTTTATCGATTTATCATTAAATAAATTATTTTCAACCCCTAGATTAAATTGTTTTTTATCATTTTTTATTGTAATAACATCATTATCTATGTATGTAATCATAAATATTTCCTTATGAAGATTTTCATTACTTGGAGCATCAATTTCTATAATATCGCCTAATAAAAGATTAATTTTGGTATTTGGCATGTTACTTATAAAATAACAGATATTATAAAATTTATCTCTTATTTTATTCATACATAAATGTAAAAATATATAAAAAATTGATTTCTATTTTCAATTATGATGTTTTTCATAAAAAATTGATTTAAAAATAGATAAACCATTTACGTAACACAAAAGATGACAATGATTGCAAATAACTTTAATTTACACAGTTTCATATCATACAATAATAAAAATGATGTTGTAAAAATTTATCAATCAAATGATGATAAATATACACAAATTCGTTATTTAAAGAATGAACTTGATAAATGTGATGAAGACCCAGAGTATTATGCTCCATATCGTTCAATTATTTTGGATAATGATGCAAAAATAATTGGCTACGGTATTCCAAAGTCAATGGATTACAAAACATTTGTAATAACATATGAGGATACTCCATTACAAGATTTTACAGTTGAAGAATTTGTTGAAGGAACACAAATTCAATTATTTTATAATCCAAAAATAGAAAAATTACAAAATCCAAAATTAGAAAAATTAATAAAATCAAATTTAGAAAAAAATCAAGGTTGGATGATTGCTACAAGAAGCAAAATTCACGCAACAAGTTTATTTTATAAAAATCATTTAAATGCGAGCAGACAAAATCAACAAGATAATAATGAAAAAAATGATTTCATTGATTTTGCAAGTATGTTTATTGAATGTGGTGTAGATTCTAATTTAGATTTATCAAAATTAGATAAAAATATTTGCTATAATTTTGTTATTCAACATGAACAAAATATTGTCATTAATAATGTTGAATCATCTAAAATGTATTTGATTCAAGGATATGATATTGTCAATAACAAACCAAATTATATTAGTGGATATGATTTATATAAAAGAGAATTTGAAAATACTGATATGAAAGTATACATTCCTTGTAAATTTGATACCTCAATGTGTTTTGATTTTGAAGATATTGAAAATATGTTTAAATTCTCAAATTTTATACCACAATATAGAGGATATAACTTTGAAAAATATAATAAAATATCCCCAGGGTTAATTATAAAAGAACCAAATGGACGCCATACTAAAATAACTAATCCATATTATATTTATTTGAAAGAATTACGAGGAAATCAACCAAAACTTGAATATACTTATTATGATTTACGTCAAGCTAATCGTATTAAAGAATTCTTAAATCATTTCCCTGAATATAGTGACGACTTTATGCTATACAAAGAAAAAATTGAGAATTTTACACGTACTTTGTATGATTTATACGTAAATACAAAGATGTTGAAGAAAGATGTAATTACTAATGTTGATTTTCAATTAAGAAATCATATATCTAATTTGCATAAGATATACTTAGAAGAATTAAGACCACGCAATAATACATTACAGATGCGTGGAGTTGCTAAATATGTAAATAATTTAGCACCATCAATACTTATGTACTCAATGAACTATAAAAAAAGACCAATTACAAATACTATACAATCAACCAATGCAAATATAGGTGAGAATGATGTTTTATACTCAACAACTGGATAAAAATATAAATAGAAAAATATAAATAAAATTTAAAATACAAAAAGCTACACTGTTTTATAAAATTAATTAATAATAATTTATTTTTTACTTTTTGTATAATATGACTAATCATTATGTACTGAAAGAACATGAAGAACTTCCAAAATCATATACACCATTTATGATTTATGTTATTGATATTGTGTGTTGTTATTCTTGTAATACGTGTTTTAACAATATATATGATTATTATTTTAATGGAAAGAAATCATTTAAGGAAGTTCGTAAAAATATAAATTAAAAAATGTAGATTAGCTATATGCATTACGTAGTTTTCTTGCTATGGCTTGTTTATACATACGAAGTATTTGGACAAAATACTACTAATACTAGTACTATTAATAAAGATAACATTTTTTTATTGAAAAAGATAAAACTTACTACAAAAAATTCACTCATTTTAAAAGGTAGTGTAGACGACAAAAGTATTAGTACTTTAATTCATCAATTAAACAAAATGGAGAAAAAGAATGAAATTTATTTATATTTAGACACTCCCGGAGGAAGCGTAGAAAGTGGTGAAAAACTAATTTCTGAAATAATAAATCACAATGTCAATTGTATTGCTGAAAGGGCATATAGTATGGGTTTTGCTATATTACAATCTTGTAAAAATCGATACATTGTAAGACATGGAAAGCTTATGATCCATCAAGTACAATTTGGACTTGGTGGCGAGTTAGGAAAAGTTAGTAGTTATGTAGATTTTGTTAAACAAATGGAATATGAAATGACAAATGCTATGGCATTACGTATTGGATTAAATATCGATGAATTTAAATATAAAATACTAGATGAATGGTGGTTATATGGATTATTTGCATTACAATCAAACTGTGCAGATGAAATGGTTCAAGTTGAATGTAGTAAAGAGCTAACCAAACAAAATTATACTATTACAAAGGGGACTCACGACTATATTTATAGTAAATGTCCTTTAGTTACTAACGAAGTGGATAAAAAAAAATCAAAAACACCTGATAAACAGTCTTTCTTTTTTGATTTTATTTAAAAACATCATTATTTGAAATATTATTAGATATGTAAAATGATGAATATTCAAAATTATGAGAATTATATAATTAAAATATGTCTTTTAATTATATGATGAAAACAAAAAAAGATAAAATAAAAAAACCTCGAAATTGTTGTAATGTCAATAATAAGAAAACTAAACAATGTATTCGAAAATCAGATGGTAAAATTTTCAAATTACCAAGACGTTTTACCAAAAAGAAATGTAAAAAACCAAAAGGATTCACAATGCGTTCATCTTGTGCTCCATATAAAGATTGCAAATAATGAAATTATTCAAATAATGAATTGACTTTATCAAATATATCATTAATAGAATTACAAGCGATTACTATTTGTTCTTTGATTTCTCCGATTGTAATTTTATTATTATATGCTAATCGAATAATACTATAATCATCGTGAGGATGAAATTTCTTAAATCCACAAAATGTCAATATATTTTCTTGATTTATAAATTTTTCGTGCATCATAAATTCAATTATTTTTCCAATTGTATAATCTTCATTTACTAATTTAACATCATAACAATTTTGAATTGATGTTTGTGATTCTTGTATACCAATTTCATCATCTTTTAATAAATTTTGAATATTATTTATTTTAGTTTTAAGTATTTTACACGCATTTTTTACTATTGTATTGTTATCATAAATTCCAATAGTTTCAATTATAAAATCAAATGAATTTTTCTTTGTAATTCTTTCAGCATCTAACAACATAAAATTTTTCTTTTCATTTGCAATTTCTAAATCATCTATATTTGCTTTTCTCAATTCACTTTCTTTTTCACTCCATACTTTTTCAACTTTAATATTATCCATTGTAAAACCATAACTACAAGTAGATACAACATTAAACATTCCGTCTACCTTTGCGTTTGACTTTGAAAATTTACAAGTTAGGGAAATTTGTTCCCCTGGAATATCATCACTTAATCTTGGACGAAGTCGTACGAAATCAATGAATTGTTTCGTCTTTTTGTTAGGAGGGAATATTTTTTTTACTTGCTCATCAGTAAGATATTTATCATTTAAAATATTTTTTATTTTGAAATCTTCAGTTGTTACATAAATAGTGTTATTTGTATTATTTTCTTTTTCAACAATTAATTCATATGTATCTAATGGAAAATCATCATCGGTAATATGAATTGGAATACAACTTAATCTTTGTTTTACGATTTCATTATTATGTTTCGTTGTGTTTATTAAAATATTACATTGATTTTCTTTCTCAGGGTATGTTTTAAAACATACTACTGGAATATCAGACAAAATTGTTCTTCTTATTGCATTAGCAAAACTTAGCTCTATTTCCTCTAATGTAAACTCTAGAGTGTCATCATAATTATTCATTGAAACTAATTTAGGATCCATTGTTCTTAGTATATATGATCATAAATATAATAATTAAATCAATTTTATTCTAAAATAATATTTTTGTTTCGTTATATTCAATAATTCAAAATATAAGAAGATATTAATTGAATTATTATGGATGTATTGTATTATAGTAATTATTGTAATCATAGTAAATCTCTGATTTCTATGTTAGGAAAATCACAAATTAAAGGAAATTTTTATTATGTTAACATTGATAAACGTAGACAAGATGCTCAAAATACAATTTATATTATTTTAGAAAATGGTAGTGAAGTAGTATTACCATCAATCGTAACTAGAGTCCCTGCTCTGTTATTACCCAGTCATGGTAACCGTGTATTATATGGAGGAGAAATTATGACTTATTTTCAATCTAGTGAATCTCAAGTGAATAAAGTAAATGACGACCCAGAACCGTTTCATTTAGCATCAAATATTTATGATAATATTTCTTCTGATAATTTTAGTTTCTTAGATACATCATATGATGATATGACAGCTAAAGGTAACGGTGGAGTTCGACAAATGCATAATTATGTATCATTAAATAATAACCCATTAATTTCAACACCTCAAGACGATTATGTTCCTGATAAAATTGGCGCTAGAGGAGAAGATTCATTAGAAAAATATATAGAGGAAAGGGACAAAGGTATTCCAAAAAAATCAATGCCTTTTACCTTCTAACGTTATTCTGATTCTAAATTGACATTTAATTGGTCTGTAACAAATTCACAAGTTCCTTTACTTGTTACTTCATCATAGTTCCATTTGCATACCAATGGAATTATTTCTACACCATTTTTATTCGCTTCAATTACAGCATTTCTATATTGTGGGTCAATCTTAGATGGTTGAAACGATGAAATATCTGTTCTTTGTATAACATAACACATAATAGCTCTACGTTTATTAGGAATGACTAATTCTTGTAATTCTTTAATATGTTTCAAAGCCCTAGGACTTACAGTATCTTTCACTTTTTTGCGATATCCATCTGGAAAATAGGATATTTTACTATTATATTCCCGATTTGAAAAGTCCATCATTTTTTTATCTTTGTCTAAACAATCTTCATAATCTGCTAGTGGTACATTTTTTACTTCAAGAATAAATTCAATACCATCTTTATCAGTACCTGCAAAATCAAATCGTGAATTTAAATATTTAACTTCACGTTTAAATGATTGCAAATTTTGTAAACTATGTAAATAATTATTTTGTAAGCAATTATTTACGATTATTTCAGCTAATTTAGGATTAATCCCTATAATTTGAGTTTGTGAATTTTCAGTTAATAATGCTAATTCACTTCGATAACTACATACTTGTTTATCACCTGCATTTCCTTTTTTAATAGGTATAGGGCTTACGAAAATACTTGAATCTCTTTCACATAGTCCACAACAACCAAGTGCCGGACAATGTACCATTGTATTTTCAATTGGCAAAGAATTCTTTATTACAAATGCATCACCAACATATGGTGTTTTACAAGTAGCAGATGGTCTTTTGATAATCGTTGATCTATACAGTTCTGGAATTTCGTATATCATGTTTAATTGAATATGTAAATATGTATTAATTTAAATTTAAAAAATCAATTTTATAATTAATTATTTTGTTAAAAGTGTATAAAAAATATATTAATATATATTTAAATGAGTAAGAACTCCACCATTTTACAAACTTTCAATAATCAACTAATTGAATTTTTTGAGGATGTGTTAAGAATATTTCCAGAGAATATAGATATTATTAAAACCAAGAATTATATTACAACTATCCGAAAAATGAATCCTCGTTTGATAATACAGTTATGGAAAGAATTTATTAGTACTCCATATGCTGAATCTATTGCTGCTGGTGATTTTGAATATTTCATGGAAAAAGATTATTCAAGTGATGTGAA
>MDTE01072548.1_pt1 | contig 13868 bp, 4 predicted proteins | sample 811231 | NCBI WGS metagenome assembly MDTE01 (sample SAMN05326651, study PRJNA326480) | marine metagenome | isolation source: seawater | place: Indian Ocean: Red Sea | collected 2010
GAACCCGTGGCGAAACATGATTGCTCCGCTGCCCCACTCCTCGATGTAGCGGTTCATCTGCTTCTTCATCTTCTTGCGTTGGAATTCCACGTCGGCCCCGTAGAAGTGCTTGGCATCGATCCAAGCGACCGGTTGATCGTTGATGTAGACGTGATCGAGAAACAGCAAGTCCGGTGTTCGAACGGGTCGGCCCAGCAGTTCGGATTGTTCCTTCACCATCTCGGGTTGACGACGCAACCGGATGCCTTGCGCTTCAAACCAATCAGCAAGGATGTCCTCGAACAGGTCGGCCTTGACTTGCGTTTCGGACTGATCGACGCTTGACACCCGATCGATGGCCTCTGCGGCTTCAAATTCCTCACGTTCACGCTGCTTCATGCTCGAGGGGTTCCGCAAACTCTCCTTGATTCGTTTCTTGGACCAACCCATCGCCTCGAGCACCACGCGGAAGATGTTCACGGGTGGGAAATCATACTCTTTTGAGAGATCGACAATGGACGTCCCGTTGCGGTAGCGTCGTGCGAGTTCCTTCGCTTTTGACTTCAAACGGTGATGGGAATAGACCGTTTTTTGCTGCAGCAGCGCCGATCGCAGCGAGAGCGCTTGATCGAGGGTCATGTTCTCCGAATCGAGTTGCTTGGCGATGTTGTCCACGCGGTCGTCTGAAAGCCATCCGAAGTCCCCGCGCTTGACCACCATGGAGGCGACCCGTTCTTCGGTGTTCAGCGGGACCGGTTCGGGTGTCCACGAAAGGTGGAACGTCCGGGGCGCTTCCATGTCCTTCGGGAACGCCATGGGAAGGGGGGTGCGATCAAACCGTTGCTCGGCGACGGTGTTCATGGACGCCACATCACGAGCAAATCGTTCCATTTGTTGCGTGCGCTTTGGACCGCCATAGCGGCGTTTGGACGATGAACGGCTTCGTTGTTTTCGGCCTCGATTCGGCCTTGAGCCATCACCCATGTACGCCGGGCTCCGCCGACACTCAATGAAGGCTCCCCCGCTTCCGACCGGACGGCTGCACGACGGGTTCTTATGCGAAAGCATCGTCGTTCCGCCATGACAATCCGTGGCATCCTTCCGATGCTGGTCGTGAGCATGATGGTGCTGACGCCCCTGTCCATGGCCAACCACGAGGGCGGCGACGCGCTGCCAGCCTCAACCGAGCCAAGGATGAGCCAAGCGGAGAACGTCAGCGGCTGGCTGGCGAGTGCAGGCGGCGCAAGTTACGAACGGGTCAGCGCCATGGTCCCGCTCCCTAACGGCAGCATGTTGGTCGGAGGCTTGTTTGAGCAAAACGTCGAATTCCACGGCGATGTGATTGGATTTTCCAGCGACGACTCCAGTTTTGGCCTTGATTTCTTTTTGGGCTGGCTGGATGAAAACGGCACGTGGACCGGTACCATGGCAGGAACGAGCAGCGGGCTCGACGGGATTGAAGCCATGGACCGGACAAGCGACGGAACCGTCATCATTGCTGGAACGTTTTGCGACATGACCAAGGGGGACGCCTGCAACATGACCCTCGGTGAATTGCCACCGGTCAACAAATCCGCTGACGACCATGAAAACGGCGTCTTTGTCGCAGGAATGACCCCTGCGGGTGAATGGATGTGGGCGACGAGCCTCTCTAACCCGTACCAACTTTCAGTCATCGACATGATGGTCGGTCCCAACGACGAGGTTCATCTGGCGGTGTTGCACCGAGACTCTTTGACGTCGGGTGATGAACTCGCACCGGGGAGCGTGTCGGAAGATTCCATCGCCGTGCTGGTGCTTGACAGCACCGGCAACCACCTGCACATGCACACCGTGTTCTCAAGTCAGAACCTTGAGAACATCGGCTCGCTCTGCTCGGATTACAGCGGACAGACGTACCTCGCCACGTCCTTCTTGGAACTCGTGAGTTTTGGAGATCACGAGCTCACCAGCAGTGGAGGAACACACGTTGCCGTTGCACAGTACAATTCCGGCGGTTGGCTCTGGGCCAAGAGCGCCGGAGGGACAAGTGATGCATCGGCAACGGATTGCGACGGACGCCACGACGGTGGTGTTGCCATCGTCGGTGATTTCCTCCAAAACATGACCTTCGGCGACCTCGAAATCGGCCCCTCGATCTGGGTTGATTTCTACGAGGCTCACATCTCCGACCAGGGCGAGTGGTTGCACGCCACCGGGTTCGGTGGCGGTGCTGCTGACCATGCCGCAGCGATTCACATCACCGAGCAGGGTGACTCGCTCATCCTTGGAAAAACCACGGGAACCTTGGTCCTCGGCGAGTACACGCTGACGGACATCGACGGCATGAACGACGGCAACCATCACGACCTGTTCCTCGGGCGAAGGCAAGCCAACAGCACGTGGGATTGGGCCATTGCAGCAGGCGGTGGAGGGGACGACCTCCCGGATTCCCTGAGCATGAGCGCCACCGGTTCACCCGTGATCTCGTTTATCTCCAACAGCGATGGAACCTACGGCGCTCACGCCTTCGTGCAACGCGACCATTACGACATGGGCATTTGGCTGTACGAGACCGACCTCGACCTCGACGGGGTCCTTGACGGGTTGGACAACTGCCCCAAGCTCGCCAACAGCGACCAAGCCAACCTCGACGCTGATGCATACGGTGACGCATGCGACGATGATGTTGACGGCGACGGGGTGTTGGACGTGAACGATGATTGCCCTACCGGGGACGTGGGATGGGTTGCGAACGACGTATCTGACCATGACAGCGACGGGTGCCGGGACTTGACCGAAGACCTTGACGACGACGAGGACGGTGTGTTCGATGAATACGATCTGTGCCCGAAAGGGCCGGTGGGCTGGGTCTCGACCGAGGAGACCGACATTGAAACCGACGGATGCTCCGACGAAGACAACGACGGGGACGGCTTCGTTGACCAAGCGGACAACTGCCCTGCGCTGGCCAACCCAACCCAAGCCGACCTCGACAACGACGGTCTCGGTGATGCTTGCGACCTCGACAAGGACGGAGACGGCATTGCCATTCCCGATGACAACTGCCCGAACGACATTCGCTCGTGGGTGTCCTTTTCGTGGAACGATTACGATGCCGACGGTTGCTTGGACGAAACCTCGGACGAGGATGACGACGACGATGCGGTCTTGGACGTCAACGACGCCTGCCCTCTCGGTGAGAAAAACTGGGGCGGCGACGCTGCTCTGTACGATAACGACGGGGACGGGTGTCATGACGACCTTGAAGACAACGACGACGATCAGGACGGGATCAGCGATCCCTTTGATCGCTGTCCTCGAGGGCTCATCGGGACGGCTCCGCCCGGTCAAGACAACGACGGCGACGGATGCATTGACGCCGTGGAAGACGACGATGACGATCAGGACGGCGTTCTTGACCCGTTGGATCGCTGTCCAAACACCGACAGCGAAGAAACGGTGTCGTCCAACGGTTGCAGTCAGTACCAACTTGACGACGACGGCGACGGCGTCGTGAACGCTTACGACTTCTGCGGCAATTCACCGGTGGACAGCGTGGTCGACGAGCGAGGGTGTGAAACCACCAGCGTCAACCCGGCGAGCGAAACCGAGGAATCCGGCGTGAGCCTCTCCACCGTCCTCTTCCTGCTGGCTGGAGCGGTCATCGTCTACGCGCTCTACACCAATTCGCAACGGCCCGGCCCGCCACTCCCAAAGATTGCGCCTGACACCGTCCCACCGATTCGACCTTCAATGGATGAAGAGGCTTGATCAAGCATAGACCACGGCGGGCGACAGCGGCATCGCCGAACCGGCGCGCCCGGATTCGTCCGCATCGCTCTCACCGAGGACGACCGTGACGTTCTCGAGTTGAAGTTCTTGGGCGATGAAGGCCTTGGCGCTCTCCAGCACCGATGTTTCATCGAGGGACGAGACGACCACCGCTTTCGAAGCATCGTCCCATTTGAAGACCTGGGGCAGCATTTTCTTGCCCCAAAAACCCATGATTTCGCCCTTGCGCTCCCCCTGCGCAAACGGCAGGTCCTGCAGCACGGGAATGAATTGCTTTGGATGACCCCCTTGTTGGATGAAGTCCAGCGCAGCACGGGCCATGGTTCGTTTCCAGGATGGAGCGACCACAAACGTGGCTGCTGATGCAGGCTGTCCGAGATGGCGCTCGGCGACCACGCGCACCTTACGGGCTTGCTCGAGCACGTCCCGTACGTACTGTTCCCCAGCCAGCACCGTTTCTTGGTCGTCTGAAAGAGGCGCAGGGACGGCCATGGTGCTGCCGGCGACCAACCCGGTGGTGCCATCGAGGGCCGCCCACCATTCCTCTGCCAGGTGAGGTGTTGACACCGAAACCATCTGCGCCCACAACGGTAACCAGCGCCGGGCGAGGTCGAGGTTTTGTCCGCCGCGACGCGTGTACCAGTTGATGTCCTTGATGACCTCGTAGTGGGAGAGTTCGACCGCACGGCGCAAGTCGTACTCGTCCATGGCCTTGACGAACTCGTGCACGCGCTGAGTAAAACGAGCCTCCAGCCATCCGTCCATCGGTGAGGCTCCGCCTGACCATGCCATCAGTTGCGCCGGCATGCCTCGCATTTGCACCATCACGCGGTGGTTGGCATCGAGGGCTGCATCGGACCAGTCCATGCCGGCCGTCGGGTTGGCAGCGAAGAGGATGAACAAGCGGACCGTGTCGGCACCGTAGCGAGCGATCATGTCCTCGGGGGAAACCGTGTTGCCCAATGACTTGCTCATCTTGGCTGAACGAGAACCCAATTCACTGCCGCAGTGTGGGCACGGTTGCCCTTCATGCGCGGTCGAAAGGGTTACACCGCACGGCTGGCAAAACGGAGCGGCTTTGTTGACCATGCCCTGACAGAGAAGCTCGTTGAACGGTTCATCCACGTCAACCAAGCCAAGGTCCCGGAGCGCCTTGGTCATGAAACGGGCGTAAATGAGGTGCATCTGTGCGTGTTCGATGCCCCCGCAGTAGAAATCCACGTGCATCCAGTGGTTGGCCACCTGTTTGGCAAAGGACGTCTCGTCGTTCAGAGCGTCGGTGTAGCGAAGGAAGTACCACGAGGAATCAATGAACGTGTCCATGGTGTCGGTTTCCCGGCGGGCGGGCTCGCCGCAAGTTGGGCAGTCGACGTTCAGGAACGCCTCCGACGTGGTCAACGGGTTTCCATGACCGAACACCACGTCTCGGGGGAGTTCAACCGGGAGGTCCTCCTCGGGAACGGGAACGGCGCCGCAGGCCTTACAGTGAATCACGGGAATGGGGGTGCCCCAATACCGCTGACGGGAAATCAACCACGGTCGAATCTTCCAGTTGATGGTTTGGTGGCCGCGGCCGCGCTGTTCAAGGGCGCTGCAGACGGCCTGCTTGGCTTCCGCACCGTACAGGCCGTCAAACCCTTCCATTGGGCTGTTGACCATCCAACCGAGGTCAACTTCGGCCTTGTCCAAGGGGGCTTGGGCGTCACCGCCTTCTTCCATCACGAGCACGCGCTTGATGGGAATCTCATACTGCCTGGCAAAGTCGTGGTCCCGCTCATCGTGGCCTGGGACGGCCATGACAGCGCCCGTGCCGTAGGTGGCGATGACGAAATTGCCGATCCAGATGGGCACGTGTTCACCCGTCAAGGGGTGAACAGCGTACCGTCCAGAGAACACGCCTTTCTTCTTGTTCATGTTCTTGATGCGGTCGAACTCCGCCATGGACGCCACTTCATCGTAGAGCGCCTTCCAGGCCGCCTCGTGTTCGGTTCCCGCCACCAAGGATTCGGCAAGCGGGTGTTCGGGGGCGAGGGTAACAAAGGTAGAACCAAACAGGGTGTCCGGGCGGGTGGTGAACACCTCGATGTCCCGGTCGTCGTCGACGATGCCAAACAGAATGTTGGCGCCCTCTGATCGGCCGAGCCAATCGCGTTGGAGGGATTTGACGTGCTCGGGAAAGCCGATGGTATCAAGCCCGTCCTGCAGTTCCTGCCCGTACGCAGGGAGGTTGAGGAACCATTGATTCATCTCCTTCTGGGCGACCGGGCCGTTGCAACGCCAGCATCGCCCGGCCTTGACCTGTTCGTTGGCGAGCACGGTGCTGCAAGATTCGCACCAGTTGACGGGGGAAAATTCACGGGTGGCCAATCCGTTTTCCATGAACTTGGTGAAGAACCACTGGTTCCACTTGTAATAGCGAGGGTCGTGGCTCTTGAGGGTGCGACGCCAGTCGTAGGAGAACCCCATTCGCTTGATTTGCTCGGTGATGGAGGCCATGTTCCGTTCCGTAATGTCGTGAGGGTGGCCACCTTCAGAGATGGCAGCGTTTTCTGCGGGCATCCCGAACGAATCGAAGCCCATCGGGTAGAGCACGTCAAAACCCATCAATCGCTTGAACCGGGCAACAGCATCGCCGATGGAGTAGTTTCGCACGTGGCCCATGTGCATTTTTCCGGACGGATAAGGGTACATCTCGAGGCAGTAGAACTTGGGTCGGTCGCCGTGGATGTCCGCATGAAACAAGCCGGCATCGTCCCAACGTTGTTGCCAGCCGACTTCGTCCACGGGCTCTGCATCGGCTGTCATGTTTCATCACCGTCCACTGGACAACCCCGGCCACTCACCGACACGCTATGAAATCCACGCCTTCCTCAGGCGGCGACATCGCCAACCTCAGACGAGGTCGCCATGAGCAAAGTCATCGTTGGTCTCCAACAGGAAGACCGCTTCGCGAGTCAGTTTGTACCGGTTCTTGACACCCATCTTTCGGCGCTCGACCAAGCCGTACTTCTGCAGGGTACGCAGGTGGTGGGAGATCAACTGTTGACTCTTTTCGAGGCGAGAGGCGAGTTCAGCTTGCGTGGGGAATTGGCCCAGGCCACCGTCCTGATCGAGCAAGTTCAGGATCTTGCCCTGCAGGCTCTTGGGGTCGGGCGAAAGGGGAGGGACGGGGAGGTCCTCTTCGTTCGTGTTTGGATGAAGTTGACTGGTGAGAGGGTAGAACCGAACGAGTCGCCCGTCTCCCTTGCGCCAAACGTGCTCTTCAGCCTCCAAAATGCGGAGGTGATGCGTGATCTGGCCGTTGCTCATGTCCAGCGCACTCATGAGGGCACGGAAGTGGCACCCAGGATTGGCCGTGAGGTAGCCCATCAGACGACCCCGTTGATAGCGGCCATCGGTGGTTTCGTGGGTTTTCCCGATCAGGCCGAGGAACCACAAACCAGCGGCGGTGGCAGGCCATCGCAAACCCTCGTTGGTGATGGTAACGGCCACCAGCAGCGACAGCAGGGAAGCGGTCACGACCATGACGGCGGCCGATACCACGATGTTGGATTCGACGGTGCTGGGTGGTGCCGCTTCGACAACAGGATCGAGAACGGATGCTTCGCTCGTTATCGGTTGCTCCATTTGAACCTCAATCACCTCAACAGAAGGAGCAACATAGCCGTTGCATGCAGGGGACGGGTCGGTTTCAACCACGACATAGACACCTTGGTTTTGAGCGCTGGGTTGCCAGGAGCCAAGCGTTCGGGCGCTGGACAAGAGGTAGGTTTGGTCGTCCGCTTCCATGACGTAGCAGGTGCCTTGTTCGGTCAACAAGCCGTTCCACGTGCCGGTGAGTTCGAACGTTTCGACGTCATCACTCACCGCTTCATCGACCGTCGTCTGCCCGTGGTCGGCGGGCCATGCGACGGGAAGCGAGACCGAGGACACCGACGTGGACAGCATCGTGAGTTCAAGCGTGTAATACCCGTCGGGAAGGAGCGGCGTGCCTTCCTGAACCATGCTGATGTCCACGTTGTCAAACTCAAGCGGCTGAGCAGCGTCGGGCAGGAAGAGCTTGCGACCGTCGTAGGCGTCGCAAAGGGTCTGGAACACGTGGACGACGTTGCCGTCCTCGTTCACGAAGGCCACTTCAAAGGTGCAGGGCTGGGCCATGCGCAAGTAAGGCGCTTCGCCGGTGGAGGCCACGGCGTTGAGACGAACCGTCTGTTCGTCCTGCCATTCCAGCGTCGCTGAGAGGCGAGCCGCATCGGTTGTGGCGCATGGGTTGTCTTCAATGGAAAAGAATTCGATGGTGTCACTGATGATGAGTTGGTGTTCCGGCACCTCGGCGATGACGGTGTACGTCCCAGGTTCAACCACGCAGCCTTGAGCGTCGTAGAAGTTCCACTGGGGCAAGGACAGGCGCTCGGGTTCATCAGCGCTCACCGTGAGCTCGAGGTCGATGGGGGTGCAGGTCTTTCCAAGGCGACTGTCAAAAACGATCTCACCCATGTCGTCGACAACCCAAAGTTCGGCTTTGCAAGCATCAGTGAATTCGACCTGCGTGGCTTGATTGGACGACATCAGAAGCACTTCGCTGACCATGACTTCTCCTGGACCAAAGGCGGGGAGTTCGTTGCCGCTGAGGGCGAGGGCCATTGTCAGCGAACCCGCCTTAGAGGTGACAGATTCAGGTGCATCGGAGGTGTACAAGGGCGTTTCACCCGGCGTTGAAACGGTGACGGCGGACGTGGCCGGTGCGATGAACTGCTCAACCTGCATGACTTCGCCCGGCATCAGGTTTGAGACGCTGCCCGTGCACGGTGCCCCCAACCGGTGGACGTTGTCCACCGACACTTCAAATCGACAGGGCAGGATGTTGCTAAGATCGACACTTTTCTCCGTAGGGTTGTGCAAACTGACCTGGTGGAGCACCGCCTCGCCTTCGCTGCGTTGGGTGGTCTGAACGGAATAGGTGAGGTCCGCAGGAATGATGACGGGTGTTTGAATGGTGGCTTGAGTGGTGAAGGACGGACCGGCGGTGTGAAGCAATTCGATGGTGTAGGTGCCGCTCTCCAACCATTCGCCCGCTTCATCTTTCATCGACCAGGTCACCGGGTCAAGGTCGAGTCGCTCGCCAGCAAAGAGGTCCAAGCCCTGTTCACGCTGGGGGCATGCAGCCGAACCGTTCACGAGCATCGTGCCGTTGGTGTCGTAGACGTTCAGGACGACGGGGCATGCAGGATTCATCGAAAGCGATGCGTCCGGGCCGTTGTTGACCAGTTGCGGTTCGAGAACGAGCGGTTGGCTGGGCTCAAACCAAGGTTGGTCTGGAGCGTTCAAGACGTCGGCCGTCAAAGCCACCTCGCCTTCCTCAGCCGAAACCATGCCGACGAACAGCGAGGTCACCAGCAACCCCGCCATCACCAACCATCGGCCTGTCGGCTGCTCGCCCATGTGAAAACATGACCCGTTCCCCTTTGAAAGGTCAGCGGTGCACTTCATGTGTGAGCCTTCACAGGTTTTCAAGATCCATCATGGTGGGAATGGCGGCTTCTTGTGCGGCCTGCTGCTGCATTTCGTACTGCTTCCACTCCGGCAGCCCTTGGGTTCCTTCCCAACCCAGCGCCCGTGCTTCGGCGTAGTTACCTTCAGCGATGTAGTGCTGAATCCACGCTTGTCGACGCTCTTCTTCCTCGGCCACCGAGGCCTGAGCGAGCTGATCGTCACGCTTTGTGGAGATGGCCTTTCGCCTGCCGGCGGTCTTGGCGACTTGGGCAACGATGATGAGGGCGAGCAAGAAGATGATGATGCCGCCCATGATTTGAACCGTGCCGCCCTCGCCGCTCAGGAACGAACCGCTTTCGCCGTCGTTGTTTGCCGCAAGGTTGGGGTCGGACGTGATGCCGCAAACCGCCGTGGTTCGGGAGCCTTGGGACACCTCAGGGTCCCACGGGCACGGGTCGTATTCGTCTGCAGTGCCATCACCGTCGGCGTCCGGGCACCCGAAGTATTCCTCGTAGTCTCCGGTGGTGGACGTGCCGGGGACTTTGTAGCAAGCGTCGAACTGGTAGCCGGTGGCGTTGTCGCCGTAGCCGTCGCCGTCAAAGTCCAGCCACTGGCTGGAGCGGAGAGGGAAATTGTCAACTCGGTTGGAACTGCTTTGGTTGTCGCCCCAGCCGTCGCCGTCAATGTCGGACCACTGACTGGCGATTTGAGGGAAGGCGTCGCCGCGCTGCGTTCGCAGGGTCAGGAAAAGACCAGGGTTCTCCTCATCCGCCACCGTGTCGTTTTCCCAATAGTAGTTGTCACCGTAGCCGTCACCGTCGGAATCTTCCCACTGCTCGAAATCGTTGGGGAACACATCGTCAACGTCTGCATAGCCGTCAAAATCGGCATCCGGGCAGCCTTGGCGCCCTTTCTCGTAGGACTTGCCGAACTCTTCAACGCAGTCATCACCGCTGGGGACGTTGGTGTTGTCGCCGTAGCCGTCACCGTCGGTGTCGGCCCACTGGAACGGGTCATCGGGGAAAGCGTCCAACGGGTCGGTGACGCCGTCAAGGTCGGAATCGGGACAACCTCGACTCAGTTCAGCTTGCGATTCACCGTAGTCAAGCGGGCAAACGTCGCCGGCGTTCCCGTCGGTGTTGTCCCCGTAGCCGTCGCCGTCCTCATCGCTCCACTGGGTGGGGTCGGAGGGGAAGGCATCGCCGTTGAAGCCGCCCGGGTTGTCGCCGTAGCCGTCACCGTCGCTGTCCTTCCACTGGCTGGTGTCGTCAGGGAAGGCGTCGGGGTTGTTACCCGAGGCGTTGTCGCCACGGTTGTCACCGTCGCGGTCCGACCACTGCGTGGCGTCGTCGGGGAACGGGTCACCGGCGTTTGAGTACCCGTCCCCGTCGCGGTCGGCGCATCCCAGACGGTCGATGGTGGAGCTCCCTGCGTTCGAGGGGCAGTCGTCGGCGTTGTTGCCGTCGGGGTTGCTTCCAAAGCCGTCGTTGTCCTCATCGCACCATTGGGTGGGGTCATCGGGGAAAGCATCGGCCCCAAAACAGTCGGTGGTGCTCGGCCAGTTGGCCGTGGGGTCGGAATAACCGTCGCCGTCGGCGTCCGGGCAGCCGAGGCGGTCGTATTGGGAATTCCCGTACGCATACGGGCAAGCATCGGCAGGGTCACCGTTTGGATTGTCGCCGATCCAGTCACCGTCGGAATCCATGTGCTGCGTTCGCTCGAGCGGGAAGGCATCGGGCTGGTTCGCCTGGTCGAGCAAGAGCCCCGGCCAAATGGCGGGTCGGTAGGTGTCCCAAGAGGCGTTGTCGTAGTTGTCGCCGTAGCCGTCGCCGTCGGTGTCGTTCCACTGCGTGGGGTCGTTGGGGAAGGCATCGCCGGCTTGGTTCACGTGGAGCTGGTATTCGTCAAGTTCGAAGAGGTAGTTGTCGCCGTAGCCGTCTTCATCGGCGTCAACCCATTGGGTGCTGTCGTTGGGTGCCCAGTCGCCTGCGTCCGACCAACCGTCGCCGTCAGCGTCGGGGCAGCCATAGCGGTCTTCGGTCGAGGTGCCCGGCGTGGTGATGCACTCGTCGGGTTCGTTGGCCGGCGCAGGGTTGTCGCCGTAGCCGTCACCGTCGGTGTCGTCCCACTGGGTTCCATCGGAGGGGAAGGCGTCGACGACACCATCGCCCTGGTCGGTGGTGTTGTAGCCGTCGTTGTCCTCATCGATGTCAGCGAACCAGAAGTAAACACCCTCGTCGTTGCGTCCGTTGGCGGTGACGATGTGGGTGGAGTCGGGGCTCCATGCGATGCCGTACATCACGCCGCACTGGTTGTTGTTGCCCGAGCTGCATCCGCCTGGTCGGGGGCCGCTAAAGGAATCAACCTGATTGCCCGTGTTGGATTCGTACACGCGCGCCGTGTTGCCGTCGGTTTGGTACCAGTACATGCCGGCGACCACCTGTGAGCCGTCGGCCGAGAACGTGGTGGAGGCGCAAGAGGTCGAAGTGGTCTTTTGCCAGATTCGGTTCCACGAACCGCTGGCGTACTGGTACATGTCGAAACTTGCAGATTGGCCCTCCCAACCACCGCACATCGAGATGTAGTTGCCGTCGGGCGACCAAGCCACGGCGTTGACGGCAGCGGGGGGGTTGGTAAACGTCCACGTTGTCGCACCGGAACTCGTGTTGACGATGTAGATGTCACTGTTCCCGGCCAACGCCATGTACTGGCCGTCGGGCGAGTGAGCCACGTCAAAGAACCGATCTTCGCCGTTGGGGTTCACGGCATAGAGTTCTGACCCCGTTTGCACGTCGATGACGGTGACTTCGCCGTTGGTGCCTTGGTTGCCGTTGTCCCGTCCAATGGCCACGGCCACGCTGGAACTGTCGGGCGAAAACTCCACGCTGTTGACCTGGTCGTTTCCGCCGACATCGACGCTGATGGCACCGTGAAGGGACGTCATGTTGCTGCTGTGATAGATGTTGATCGTGTCGTCGTTGAGGGCCGCTGCGACGTACATGCCGTCGGGAGAAAAGTCGACGCCGAACACGTCGGTGTTGGTGTTGGCCGAACGGACGATGGTCCAGGTGCTGGCGTTCCAGATCCGAACAAAGCCGTCCTCGCCACCGGTCACGATGAATTCGCCGTTAGGGTCGTAGTCAACGGCGTAGTAGTCGTTGCTCGACGTGATGGTGTATTCGTTCTGGAAGTTGGGGTTACCGATGACCCATCCGTCGTTAAAATCGGAGGTCCCGTCGCCGTCTCGGTCCGGGCAGCCGTCCTTGTCGACGGTTGAGGTGCCGGCCGACCACGGGCAGTCGTCAGCGCTGTCCTGTACGCCATCGCCGTCGGAATCTGCGGCTTGAACGCCCATGCTGGTCACGGAGACGAGAAAGAGGAAGGTCAGCAGGACAGCCCCGCGTTTTCGATGGGGTTGGGTCTCGCCGGAATTTGCCATAGTTCTGCTAATTTTATCCCTATAAAGGGCTTTTTGCAAAAATGCTCAAACAAATTTTCTGACGCCCCACAAGAGAGCAAAGTCTTGAACAGTTGGTGAAGCCACCCACAAGCATGGCGGGCGACATCCCCAAGGTGAACGTCGCAGCCAAAGATCGGGTGCTCCTGCACCTGCTGGCCAACGACGACTGGGCGGACCGCTACATGGTTCCGCCAAGCCTCACTCGACCCGGCATCGCAGAGGCCTGCGCACAACACCCGCCCAATGTCAGCCGGACCATGCGAGACCTGCTCAAGGAACTGCTCGTCGAGGAGCACACCCGAGCCGTTCAGGGGGACGAACGTCGACAGAAAACCTGGCAGTTGACCGACGAGGGACGCATGCGAGCTCAGCAACGCCACGCCACGCTGGACGACACCAAGGTTCTGGTCCGCAACATGAACGGCGAACTGTTGGAGGTCAAGGCCGCCGAAGCCTCGCAGTTGCTTGAAACGGACCTCAGTTTGCTGCAAATCCTCCTGCACGCCCAGCACGAAGGCGTCCTGACCTACGGCGACATTCGGTTCGGAAGCATTCGAAAGGCCAAGGAGGACGGGCTTCCAAAACCCGGCCGCCTGACCCCGCTGGTCGGCGTCCATGCCACCTATGCGAACCGTCCCCCCGCCACGAGGCCGGTCTACGGTCGGGACGATGAACTGGACACCCTTCACGGATGGTTCGCCGACCGGCACCCCTGCATGGTGGTGCACGGCATCGCTGGCATTGGAAAGTCAACCCTCATCGCTCATTGGCTCCAACAGCACATGGAGTCCGACCCGCACCTCTCGGTGTGCTGGTACACCTGCCAGCCCTGGGACCGTGCGCTTGGCTTGGCGACGAGCCTCCTGCATCGGTTCGGCATTGACGAGACGCACGACCCTTACCGCATCATCGAGACCCTTCCTTTGACCCCTGGCGCCGACATGGACGTGGACGCATGGCGCCGCCGCCTGATGGCCTACATGACGGACGCCAACACCATCCGAGAACGCTTCAAGGACAGTGCGGGTGGGCCACCTCCGTACTGGCTCATCGTGCTCGACGACGTGCACCACATCAGCGAAAAAGCACGTCATCTCCTCGGCTCACTGCTCCAACTGGCGCAAAAGGGTCCGCTTCGGGTCCTCCTCGTCTCGCGGACCGA
>MDTE01133484.1_pt1 | contig 13868 bp, 17 predicted proteins | sample 811231 | NCBI WGS metagenome assembly MDTE01 (sample SAMN05326651, study PRJNA326480) | marine metagenome | isolation source: seawater | place: Indian Ocean: Red Sea | collected 2010
ATATATCCAAAATTATTACTCATTGTTTTACAAATATACATTAATCATATAATTTTGTAATAGACAAATGAACTCATTATTATTTTTTATTATTATAGTTCCAGCACTAGAAATTTATGTATTTATCAAGATTGGTAATGTTTTTGGGGCAGTAAGCACTATTTTATTAATAATATCGACAGCAGTAATAGGTGTTTATTTCGCAAAGTTAGAAGGACTTAATACATTAAAATCAGGTCTGAAAAATGTTTACGATAAAAAATCACCTGTTTATGAAATATTGTCAGGTGCATCTATCGCTTTTGGGGCAACACTATTGATCATACCAGGATTCATTACAGATGTTCTTGGTTTTCTATTAATTATTCCTTTTACAAGAATTTTTTTAATTAAGTTAATTGTTAAACAAAATAATATTAAAAAAGAGAAAAAGGATGAAGTAATAGAGGCGGAAATTATAGATGATAAAAAAGATGAGTTATAAGATAATTGCAAAATTTATTAGGAGAACAAAATTTAACATTCCAGACACTAATACATTTTTTAATTTATCCAATGAAGTTAAAAATTATACAATTAAGTTTGATATAAAAAGCAAGCAGATAAAAGAAAAAACAATTTTGGTTAATACTACCTTATTTTTAGAACCCAAGAAAGAAATCAGTAATTTATTAGAGTGCGAGATTTGTTTATCTAGTGTTGTTGAATTGGATAAAAACATTAAAGATAAAAAAAAACTTGAAGAGATCATTTTAATAAATGTTCCATCAGATGTATACGATGAATTAAGAGATATATTTTCAGGATATTTTATTAGGTCTGGTTTTAAGGAAATTAAAATTGATAATAAAATAGATTTTAAAAAATTATACGAGAAAAAAAAAATTCAATAGAAAAAGTTTTTTTTAACTTCTTTTTTAAGAAAAATTTTGTGCCTTGATCTTTCCTCATCAGTCGGTTCGACTATTTTTTTGAAATATTCTACTTTAGATGTATTTTTTTTAATACTGTTATCGATCTTTTGAGCATTAGTAAAAAGTTTAGGTTCCCTAGCTTCTATAATGTTTATATAAACTTCTCTTAACAACTCACAATCTAATAAAGCGTTATGTTTAGTTCTTTTAGATAAATCTATATTAAATCTTTTACATAATGCATCTAACGAATTAGATTGTGCGGGATATTTTTGTTTAGCCAAAATTAATGTATCTATTATTTTGTTTTTTTTTATTCCACTTTTATTGGCCAATTTAAGTTCGTTATTTAAAAACCCCAAATCAAAAGGAGCATTGTGAATAATAAGATCTTTTTCTCCAATAAAATTTAAGAATTCATCAGCTATATCTTTAAATTTTTTTTTATCTTTGAGAAATTCATTAGAGAGTCCATGGACTTTAAAGGCATCCTCACTTATTTTTTTTTCTGGATTTAGTAGAACATGAAATTTTTTTTTTGTTGGGATCAAGCCTTTAGTTTCGATACAAGCGATCTCAATGATTCTGTCTCCTTCGCGTGTTGACAGGCCAGTCGTTTCTGTGTCTAATATAATTTCACTCATAATTATTTATTATATTTGAAACACTAATTTTTAAAACATTTAAACTTCTATTATTCTTAATAACATGTTGACAAAACTTTCTTTTTTTATTTTCACTGATTTGTCTACTATTCAAGTAATTAAATAGAAACTTTGATCCTCCTCTTCTTAAATATCTTTGCATTCTTGTCTTTTTAGGACTGGAAACCAATATGATAATATCAAAATGTCTCATAAGTTTGCTCTCTATTAACAATGGAATCTCAAATATTAATATTTTCTTTTTGCGGTTTCTGTTTACAAATTTTTTCATTTGAAGTCTAACCATGGGATGTATTAGTTTTTCTAATTTTTTAAATTTTATTTTTTTTTGCTTGATAAGTTTTTTTATTTCATTTTTTAACTGTGAATGTTTACAGGATAGATTAAATGAGAATTTCAATTTTTTTAAGAACTTTTTATTTTTATAAATATTCTGAACTTCTTTATCAGCATCAAATATTGGATACACTTTTTTGGATAATAGTTTTGCTACAGATGATTTACCAGATGATATTAGTCCTGTTATGCCTATTTTTTTCATTTAATTTTGTCTTGTAACAAATTTACTAATTCATCATCGACCTCTGGATTAATTTTATTCCAAATATAAAATGACTTTTGACCTTGATATATTAGCATATCTAAACCATTAAAAGTTTTAATGTTTTTTTGTTTAAGATCATTAATCATCTGAGTTTCCAATGGATTATAAATTGTATCAATGTATGTTGCATTTTCATCAAAATTTTCAATTTTATTTTCAAACTGATCTGAATTTTTCATACCTAAACTTGTTGCGTTTATAATTAACCCAAAGTCTGGAATGAACTTATTAAAATCCTCCCATTTAATAATATTAATAAAAGGAAACTTTTTTTTTAGAAATATTGCTTTTTCGAAAGTTCGATTTGTAATACTTATTTTTCCTAAATTGGACTTAATCAACGCATATATTATCGAAGGTGCTACTCCACCGGCACCAATGATTAAAGCAGAGTTCATTTTTTTTTGTAAGTTAATCTTATTTAAGTATGCAGCTTGAATGCCGTATACATCTGTATTTTCTCCTATCAAAGTTTCATTTTTATCCAAATATACTGTATTTACAGAATGTGTTTCCTCAGCGTCATTAATAATTTTATCCAAATGCTGGATTATCACTTGCTTGTAGGGAAGAGTTATATTTATTCCTGATATTTCTTTTTTTCTTATTTTTTCTATTACATCTTTTATTTCATTTTGTTCAATCTCGATCGGCTCATACTTGGCATTAATGCTATATTTTTTATACCAGTACGAATGCATGAGCGGGGACAAAGAGTGAGACAGAGGCTTACCAATTATTGCAAAAATTTTTTCTTTCATTTGTAGTTTTTAATATATTGTTTTATTTGTTTAATTGGTAACCCCATTATAGAATTTTCATCTCCTTTTATATATTCAAATAATTCTTTGCCGCTTGCTTCTACTTGATAAACACCATAAGCTAAAAGCGTAGAAACCGGTATCTTGTTCAAATAGTTTGTGATTTGACTCTTATCTATTTTTCTCATTTTTAACTCTGATCTTTCTGAATAATTCCAAACCATAGATCCATTCTTAACAAAACAAACTGAGCTAATTAAATAATGGATTTTCCCATTTAGTTTATCCATAATTTTAAACGCTTCTTCTCTTGATTTAGGTTTACTAATTAATTTATCATTCAACGAAATCACGCTATCAGCGCCCAATACTAGTTGATCTGCGTTTGACTTACTGACTTTAATAGCTTTTAATTCAGCTAAGTTTTTTGAAACTAAAAGTGGGTTGGCCCCCTCATTTAACAGTGACTCTTTAGCCATATCTTCGTCGACTTGTGAGGGAACAACATCGAATTCGATGCCATTTTCTTCTAAAATTTTTTTTCTTACTCCGCTTTTGGATGCTAATATAATTTTCATCTTTTGTTTTTAATATCGTAAATTTTTATAATTGATGCTGCTGTTTCCTCAACCGACTTTCTTGTAACATCAATTATTGGCCAACTGTTTTTTTTGAAAAGTTTTAAAGATTCATCCACTTCTTTTCTTATGTTTTCTATATCAGCATATGATGGCACACTATCTTTCATTAGTGCAACGCGGTTTCTTCTTATTTCAGAAAGTCTGTGCGGATCTGCTATTAGTCCTATTATACACTTATTAAAACTATTTTTTAAAATGTCTTTTGGTATGCTTTGATTTGGAACAAGTGGAATATTCATTGTTTTATAACCACGATTAGCTAGATAAATTGATGTTGGCGTTTTACTTGTCCTACTTACGCCAAAAAGTATGATATCTGTTTCTTGGAACTCGTCTGTTTTATTGCCGTCGTCATGTGACATTGTATATTGAATAGCTTCCATTCTTTTATAATAATTTTCATCAAGAACATGTTGTGCACTTGGTTTATGAATAGCTTTTTGATTCAATAATTTAGAGAAGTTTAATATTAATGAGCCAAGAATACCAAAGCATGGTATATTGTTCTTTTGAGACTCATGGTTGATATATTTTGCAAATTTAGTTTCTACTATTGTGTAAAGTATTATTGTGTTCTTTCTTTTTTTACATTCTTCAATAATTTTATCAATTTGATTAGTGGTCCTAATAAAAACAAATTCTTTTTTGTTGTATTCGAAATTAGAGAATTGAGACTTAATTGATAAAAAAATTCTATCCAGTGTCTCTCCAGTTGAATCTGATACTAGATATACATTGTATTTTTCGTTCATAAGTATGTTTATAATTAATTAATAATTTAAGTTTAATAACATCAAATTGATTAAGCTTCTAAATTTCAACATTAATTAACAATATATTAACAAATTTATTTAAATTATATTTTTATACATAGTGAAACACAAATTGTTAATAAACGAAAAAAACCTAAGTTTTTTAAAGTGATTTTTAGTCTTATTTCTTAATAATTTGTTAAGAACTTTGTATAAATACTTATTATTACTACTAACATGACCTATTAATAAAAACTAAATTTAACATATATTATATATATGACACTTATACTCAAAACCTTGAAAGAGAAAGATACAACTTGTAAACCAGTTTGGTTTATGAGACAAGCGGGCAGGTACTTACCGGAATTTAGAGAAATAAGAAAAACAAACCAAAACTTTGTTGATTTGTGTATCAATCCTAATTTAGTTGAAAAAATCACATTACAACCAATACAAAGATTTAAAATAGATGCAGCAATAATTTTTTCAGATATTTTAATGATACCATATGCTTTAGGCCAAAAAGTTACATTTCAAAAAGACCAGGGACCGATCCTATCAAATTTTAATGAAAAGAAATTTTTTGGAACCTCAGAGGAGGAGTTTATAAATAAACTTAACCCAGTTTATGAAGCAATAAAAAAAACAAGAAAAAGTTTGTTACCGAGCAAATCTTTAATAGGATTTGCCGGTGCCCCATGGACACTCATTTATTATATGTTTAATATAAAAAACAAAGGAAGTTTTTTTATCAAAAACCATAGTGACATTATCTTGAGAGTAATAGAAAAACTGAATGTTTTAATAAACATACACCTTAGAAAGCAAAAAGAAGCTGGTGCAGATATAGTTCAAATATTTGATTCTTGGGCAGGACTGTTAAAAAATGAGGAATTAAACAAATATTGTATCCTGCCTAACAAAAAAATAATTTCCTATTGTAAAAGAAATAATATTCCAAACATTTGCTTTCCAAAGGGATTAAAAGATAAATACAAAGAATTTGTAGAACAAGTATTACCCGACGGGATAAGCATAGACCATGATATTAAACCGGAATGGGCTTTAGATAACCTAAAAGAAACTTGTATTCAGGGAGGAATGGATCCAAGAATACTCATAGAGCAAGAGGAAAAAAAAGTGTTACACACCGTTGACAAATATTTAGAGGTGTTTCACAACTGCCCATATATATTTAACTTAGGACATGGCATATTGCCGAGAACAAATCCGGAGTTAATTAAAAAGATTACCGAGAGAGTTAAAGAAAGAAAATGATTGATGATCAACATCCAAAAATAGAATTTGGCAAAACAGGAGTTCTATTAATTAATCTTGGAACACCAGATTCCACAAAGTGGTGGGATATTAGAAAATATTTAAAAGAGTTTTTATCAGACAGACGCGTTATAGAAGTTAACCCTATAGTGTGGCAAATTATCTTAAATTTATTTATTCTCACTTTTCGACCATCGAAAACAGCTCACGCATATAAAAAGATATGGCTCAAAGATCGAAACGAGTCCCCTTTGCTTTATTTTACTAGAAGTCAAGCAAATAAACTTAATAGAAGAATAGGAAAGGAAAATATAATTGTCGACTTTGCTATGAGATATGGAAATCCAAGCATCAAATCAAAAATGAATAAATTAAAAAATGAAGGTTGTGAAAATATAATTATATTACCCTTATATCCTCAATATGCTGCTGCTACTACTGCAACAGTGTGCGATGAAGTATATAGATCACTTATGACCATGAGATGGCAACCAAGTTTGCAGATCATTTCACATTACGACAGTCATGCTTTATATATCGATGCATTAGTGAAAAGCTTAGAAAAGAAAATTAATGAATTAAATTGGGATCCCGATCTTATCATTTCATCTTATCATGGTATTCCCAAATCCTATTTTGATAAAGGAGATCCGTACCACTGTTACTGTCATAAAACAACTAGACTGATGAGAGAAAAATTTAGTAAAATTGAAATACAGACTACATTTCAATCAAGGTTTGGCCCACAAGAGTGGTTAAAGCCATATACAGATAAGACTTTAGAAACCTTACCTAAAAAAGGAGTAAAAAACTTACTTGTAATATGTCCGGGATTTGCTTCCGATTGCGTTGAAACTTTAGAGGAAATTAATATTCAAGGAAGGGATAGTTTTATGGAAAGCGGAGGAAAAAATTTTGATTTAGTACCATGTTTAAATGATAATGAAGATCATATTAATTTATTCGAAAATTTAGTAAAAAAATTTTTATAATGAACTTATACCTTTTATTTAAATCTTTACATTTAATTGCAGTTATTTCTTGGATGGCTGGTTTGTTATACTTACCAAGAATATTTGTTTATCATGCAGAGGCTGATGAAGATTCGCAAAAATTGATTTTTAAAACTATGGAAAGAAAACTTTATAATTTTATAATGATGCCAGCAATGTTGCTTTCATGGATATTCGGAGTATTGTTAATTCATAGTCTTGGATTTGGAATATTTTCTGAAAAATGGATGCAGATAAAAACTATTGCCGTGATACTACTTACATACTACCATTTTACTTTGGGTAAATATCTTAATGATTTTGCAATAGACAATAATCAAAAATCATCTAAATTTTTCAGAATTTATAACGAAATTCCTACAATTATTCTTATTTTAGTAATATTTGTAGTCGTATTCAAACCATTATAATTTAGGGGTTGAATTTTAGAATTAAAGCACTATATTTATAGTACTTTCCTTAAATTTAAAAATCATGAAACTACAAGATCTAAAAAGAAAAAACCCTGCTGATTTAATACTTGAAGCTGAAAAACTTGGCATAGAAAATCCAAGCACTTTGAGAAAACAAGAAATATTATTTGCAATTTTAAAAAAACTAGCAGAGAAAAATGAGCAGATAACAGCCGAGGGAGTGCTTGAAGTCTTACAAGATGGATTTGGCTTTTTGAGAGCAATAGAATCTAACTATTTACCGGGTCCAGATGATATATATGTTAGCCCAAGTCAAATAAGAAGATTTGGTTTAAGAACCGGAGACTCTGTTGAAGGAGAAATAAGAGCACCTAAAGACGCTGAGAGGTATTTCGCACTATTAAAAGTTAATAATATCAATTTTGATAACCCAGAAAAAGTTAGAAATAAAATAGCTTTTGACAATCTTACGCCTCTTTATCCCAATCAAAGAATAAAGCTTGAGGTAGAAAGCACTAAAATTGAAAAAAAACCAGACAACACATCAAGATTAATTGATCTTGTAAGTCCGATAGGCAAGGGACAAAGGTCGCTTATCGTTTCTCCTCCTCGAGCAGGTAAAACAATGATACTTCAAAATATTGCGCAATCAATTACTGCTAATCATCCAGAAATTTACCTAATGGTTCTATTAATAGACGAGAGACCAGAAGAGGTAACAGATATGCAGCGTTCTGTGAAAGGCGAGGTAGTCTCATCCACATTTGATGAACCTGCATCAAGACATGTTGCGGTTGCAGAAATGGTGATTGAAAAAGCAAAAAGGTTAGTTGAACACAAAAAGGATGTGGTAATTTTATTGGACTCTATAACAAGATTAGGAAGAGCTTATAATGCTGTCGTGCCAAGCTCAGGCAAGGTTTTAACTGGTGGAGTTGATGCTAACGCATTACAACGTCCTAAAAGATTTTTTGGAGCAGCAAGAAATGTTGAGGAAGGTGGGTCTTTAACTATAATCTCAACAGCATTGATCGATACGGGTAGTAGAATGGACGAGGTAATATTTGAAGAATTTAAGGGCACTGGAAATTCTGAACTAATTTTAGATAGAAAAGTTGCAGATAAAAGAATTTTCCCAGCTTTAGATATAACAAGATCAGGAACCAGAAGAGAAGAACTATTATTCGCGAAAGATGATCTAACAAAGATGAATGTGCTAAGAAGGATCATAAGTCCTATGGGCACAATGGATGGAATAGAATTTTTAATATCAAAAATTAAAGATACCAAAAATAATTCAGATTTTTTTAATTCAATGAATAAATCTTAAACTATTGTATTGAACCCTTAAATCCTCCTTCATCATGAAGATAAAACTCAATAATTTCTGATAAAGTATTTGTTTTTTCCAAAAAAGTTTTTGTTTCTAACAGTTTTTGTTTTTCTTCATTTGATACAGGAGATATCATAGCAATTGTATTTATTTGTTGTGATAAATCTAATTTATCGAATTCCTTCCAATTTAAAATTAAATTGTTTTTTTCAAAAAAAATCTTTGTTTTATTTTTTAGATCCTTTAGTATCTTTATTTCAGACTCAGTATTATCTTTTGAATTAAAATCTTGATAATATTCATCATAATTTACCTCAAACTCTCTATATTTTTTCTTATTGTCTATCTCTTTTATAATTTCAAACCTGGTCATGCCAATTAAATTTATCAATATTCTTCCATCTCCAGTTTCTAGAAAATCACTAATTTTACCTAAGCACCCGACTTTGTAAATTTCATTGGAGTTTCGTTTAGATTGAACCATGCCCATTAACTTGTTGTTGTCATAAGTGTCTTTAACAAGATCAAGATAGCGTTGCTCAAAAATATTTAGGGGTAATTTCGTTTTTGGAAAGTAGATAACTCCACTCAAAGGAAATATGGGTATTTTTTTTGGTAAATTATTATTCATTTACATATAATAAAAAAATATTACTAGAGAAGTCAATTTATATTACTTGCCTAATTAATTTCACTTAATATAATGGCTGGTATTGGCGGGCATAGCTCAGTGGTAGAGCGTCTCGTTGCCAACGAGAAGGTCGAGGGTTCAAGTCCCTTTGCCCGCTCCAAAAAAATGACTGATTTATCAAATAAAAAATGTATTCCATGTGAAGGAGATATTCCTCCATTTGATAAAAGTGAAATTCACAAATATTTAAAGAAAGTTGATGGCTGGGATGTTAAAAGAAATGAAGATCAAAGTTATTATCTTGTAAAAGAATTTTCCTTTGAAAATTTTAATTTAAGCCAAATCTTTGTAAATAAAGTGGGCGACATAGCTGAAAAAGAGAATCATCATCCCGATATTTCCTTTGGTTGGGGATATTGTAAGATAAAGATTTTCACTCATGCAATAAAAGGATTAGCTGAAAGTGATTTTATTCTTGCAGCAAAAATAGACAAAATTTAGTTAATGATTAAAATGTCTAATACCTGTAAAAACCATTTTTATTTTTGCCGCATTAGCAGCATTGATAACTTCTTTATCTCTGATTGAACCACCCGGCTGAACAATTATCTTAACTCCAGCTTTAATTAAGGCTATCACTCCGTCCGCAAATGGAAAAAAAGCATCAGAGGCAGCGATTGAATTTTTAATTTTATTTTGTTGAAATTTTTTTGCTTTTTGAATCGCTATTTTGCAACTATCAATCCTGCTTGGTTGACCAGCACCGATTCCAATGGTTGAGAAATTATTACATAAAACTATAGCATTTGACTTTATATACTTGCTTAAGTTAAATGCAAATTTAATCCTCGCTAATTCTTTTTTATTTGGTTTAAGCCTAGTAACGCATTTTAATTTATTTTTCTCGATTAGATGTTTATTTTTGTTTTGAATCAAAAATGATCTTTCAAAATTCTTTATTGACAAGCTTTCTTTCAGTTTAAACTTAGAAATATCAATTATTCTTAAATTTTTTTTCTTTTTGAGTATTCTCAAAGAATCCTTATCAAATCCTTTTGCCAGTATTACTTCAAGAAAATTTTTTGTTACCTCTAAGGCAATCTTTTTATTTATTTTATAGTTGCAAGCAATAACACCCCCAAACGCACTAACTGGATCGCATGCGTATGCATTTTTGAAAGATATAATTGGTTTCTTATCTTCTGAGACACCGCAAGGATTTGCATGTTTTACTATAACTGTTCCCGCCTTACTTTTTATAGATTCTAAAATTTCTAAGGAGGCAAATATATCGTTATAATTATTATAACTTAAATCTTTGCCACTTAGTTGGGTAAATCCCAAATTTCTATCATCGTAATCACTAATATATACAGAACTTTCTTGATGTGGATTTTCTCCATATCTTAATTTTTTAAACTTTCTGCCGAAAATCGTTTTTCTCTCGGGGAACTGAATTTTTAATTTTTTGTTAAACCAATTAGCTATCATAGCATCATAATACGCAGTTAAACTAAACGCTTTAGAAGACATAATTTCTCTGAAATTTAAACTTGTTCGACCTTTGAATTTTTTTAATTCATCTAACAGTTCCTCATAGTCATTCTTATTAGTTATTATTGCTACATTTTTAAAATTTTTTGCTGCTGCACGAACCATTGTCGGTCCACCAATATCTATATTATCAATCACGGTTCTCGGATTTCTTGTATTTCTTACAACTTTTTGAAAAGGGTAAAAATTTACAATTATTAAATCTATAGATGGAAATTTGAGTTTGGACATTTCATTTTTATGCAATTTGTTCTGCCGGTCGTGTAAAATTCCAGCGTGAATTTTTGGATGAAGTGTTTTAACTCTACCGTTAAGCATTTCTTTAAAGCCAGTGTATTTAGAAATCTCTATGCAGTTATAACCTAGTTTTCTTATGTACTTATAAGTACCTCCAGAACTTATAATTTGCACATTATGCTTGTCGAGACTTCTCAATACTTTAATAATATTTTCTTTATCCGATACTGATATCAGGGCATTTTTAATTTTCTTCAGCATTGATCCTTTTCTTTATCTTCCAATTAATAGTTTTTTCTTTTTCTAAGATATCTCCTTTTAAAAAGATATTTAAATTATTAGTTATTTTATTTTTTCCAAAAAATAAACCCTTTTCAATCTCTGCAGAACAATTATCACAAGAGAATAGTAAAGACTTATTTTTATTAATTTGAATTAAAACACTTTTACCACTTAAAGTTTTTACTGCATTTACACCTGGGTAAAGATGAAATCTTATTGTAAAAGACGCTCCTCTCGAAGAAGTGCTTGAACTTGAGAAAGTATCTTCTCCCTCAAGATCATTATTATGTTTATTAATTTTTATTGATCTATAAATTTTTAGGCCAAAATTATTTTTATAGGCATCATGTGAAGCACATACTCCAATATTCAAAGCATCATTAAATGTATTCACATCATAAGTTTTAAAAGAGTCCTTTATTAAAAAACCAAATGCTTTATTTATTAAATTATTCTTTTCAAGCCTAGTTGTGGAAAAGTCATTTATTGTTATCGATGATTGAGAAGATGCTAGCCTACTGATTATTGTAGCTTTTTTTGAAACTTTTGAGCCAAAGCCACTATTAGTTATGATTTTATCTTTATCATAAAAATATTCAAAAGATAATGGACCAGACTGGTAAAATCCTGAAAATTTCTTTGCAGGTGTTGAGCAAGTATCAAAAAAAAATAAATCTTTTTTAAATTTTATTTTTTTTATATCGATAACGAGATCCTTGGGCTCTCTAGTTTTATAGTTTAGGTTTTTTAAATATTCAAAAAATTTATCAAGATTTGTTTCAGTTGCTCCATTAAATAACGGTAGATTTTTGTTTGGAGTAGTTAAATACAAAATAATGTTTAAGGATGTATCAATAAACTTATCAATAAATTTGGGCACCTTTTTATGAGAGTCTTTCAAACATTCTTTAATAATTACAATATATTTAAGATATTTTAGAGCATGGTAAGCATTCTTGTTATGTGGAAAGCCCTTATCATCAAAAAAACTAAGTAACAATTTCTCTAGCCGACTTATTCCAAGATCAAAATTATCATCTCTTTCTTTAAAAACAATACCGCTTAAGATAATAGCAGATAAAATCTCGATTAGTTTTGAAGAGTCGTTATCGTAAAGATAGTTTCTCTTAAGATGATTTATTTGCTTAAATATAGTTTGTACAAAATCATTCTTAAAAACAACATTCTTATTATTGAGTATTAACTCAGCATTCATAATCCAGCTTATTACCCTAAGACTAATTAAAGATGGTTCCCAAATTTTATCATCATAATCTTTATATTTTAATATCCATTCACTTATAATCTTTCTTACTACTACCCCATCATTTTTTCTATCGATTAAACCCAACCAGAGGAAATTATGAGAGTCCTTTGTATTCCTTTTTGACCATATTTTTTCTATAGTTTTTGAATTAATATCAAATTCAAAATTATTTTTATTTGTTAAAGAGCTTAATAAATATGGGTTTGGAAAAAAAAGAAATTTGTTTTCTCTTTTTTCAATAATTTTTGAATTATAGAGATCACTCTTAAAAAAGATATTCTTTATGAAATTTTTTGAATGTGTTTTTGCAGCTAAAAAATAAACATAAATATTTTTTAAGCTAAACATTTACTTAGTTCTTAAAAGTCGAATATTTTTTTCAAGATCACCATTATTTTCTTTAAAAATAGTGGACCCAGAAACAAGTATATTTGCACCAGCATCTTTTACCTGTTTTGCATTAACAAAATTAATTCCACCATCTATCTCTAAATCAACATTGAGTTTATTATTATCGATAATTTTTTTTAATTCTTTTATTTTGGGTACCACCTCTGGCATAAATTTTTGTCCTCCAAATCCTGGCTCTACACTCATAATTAAAACTAAGTCTATTTTATCTAAAACATCGTGTATTAAGCTAATTTCAGATTTTGGTTTGAGTGATATCCCAACTTTTTTATTACAATCTTTGATTAATTTAATTGTTTTTAATGTGTTGTCAGTCGCTTCTGGGTGAAATGTAATTATATCAGCTCCAGAATTTGCAAATTGTTCAATATATTTATCTACAGGAGATATCATAAGATGAACATCAAATATTTTTTTTGTAAATGGTCTAATTTTTTTTATTATCTCTGGACCGATAGTTAAATTCGGAACAAAGTGGCCATCCATCACATCTACATGAATGTAATCAGCACCTGCTTTATCTAACGCAGTTACCTCCATTCCTAGCTTGCTAAAATCAGCTGATAGAATCGAAGGAGAAATTTTAATTTGACCAGACATAATTAATTTATATTTTATTTAAGAATCTTGTCAAAAATATTATTTATCAGGACTGAATAACCTGTAAAGTTCTCTTGAAAAATCACTATCAATAGGAAATGAGAGCATACCCATACTTCCATACCCGAGTAACCAAGGCATTAAATAAAATCTTATCAAATAAAAATAAAAAGCTACATATAATGGAACTATTGGTCTAGCTAAAAATTCTGGTGTAATTTTATCAAATAATTTAATTACAGGATTGGTCAAAGCAACAAAGGCCCTCATGAAGAAAAACCTAGAGTCTTCTTTTTGAAAGATATTCATTGCTGCCCTACCTAGTAAAGTCCACATAACCAATCCTAAGGCATAATCTAAAATATAAATCCATATTGACATAAATTATTTTAACATTTCTAACCCAAAAAAAAAGGGGCGAATAAATCGCCCCTTTTTAAATCAAATTAAATTGACTTTAGTGTTGTCTTCCAAGAATAGATTTTCCGCTAGGAACTCTAACTTCATCA
>MDTE01193946.1_pt1 | contig 13867 bp, 8 predicted proteins | sample 811231 | NCBI WGS metagenome assembly MDTE01 (sample SAMN05326651, study PRJNA326480) | marine metagenome | isolation source: seawater | place: Indian Ocean: Red Sea | collected 2010
CATACTCGCTGCTGCAGCCTATAACCTCCGTCAATGGATCCGACTTAGGTTGGTTTCTTTTTTTGTACTGTTTTTAAAGAATCCCAATTTTCGTATTTCTAAGCATCTTAGGCTTACTAATCCCTATTTGAGACAAACTTTTAGTTTTTAAGCATCAACTATCTATTATTCAAAGTCTGATTGGAAATCAGCAGCAATCTCTCGTTAGAAGTGTTTACTCTGGAGGACCAAAAATTGAGAAGCTTAAAGAAGTGATCAACAAAATAGATTTTGGATCAGAAATTACACAGTTTTTAAACATAAGACTAAATGCATTTCGTCCACTTGAAATATAGAAGGCCACTGTTATTCCATTGTGTGGTGAAATCCATTTTGAATCTATATTGAGAATTCAGGAAGAAAATTCCTAATCCGGCCAGGGTCCAAGCATCTTCGCATAGTGCTGCGCACGTTGGAGAACAAAAGCATTAGGATTCATGGCCGGCAGACGGTCATGAACTTCCAATCCAAGCCGAGCAGCCAAAATCCTTTTGCCGTAACATATTAAATGTTCAATAGACTGCATGACGAAAACGTTCATAGGGAGAATTTCCTGATAAAGCCGTTCTGCTTCGTTTTCTGCTTCGGCCCCCTCTTTTTCCATCAACTCAAAAATTTGGATTTGCCTGTCAACGCATTCTGGAGCAGGGATAATTCCTACACAACCCGCACGGAGATTATCAGTCAGTTCTAGTCCACCCCTCCCGTTAAAAACAGAAAGTTTTCCCTGCATAGCCCTGATGACTTCCGCAATCGCTCCTGTATGTGCCTCACCCTTGAGCAGTTTAAAATTCGGATGGCGTTGCTGCAACACTATGAGTCCTTTCACCGAAAGTCCAACCCCTAGGTATTCGGGAGCATTTTGGATGGCAACAGGAAGGCTTGTGGAATCCATCACTCTACTGAAAAAATCAAGCCAGTCCGATTCGGAGAGTCCCTTGACTGGAGGAGGTTGAAGAATCAGCCAATCCGCTCCAATGGATTGAGACATTTTTGCGAAACGTGTCTGCTGATCTACGGAGTTTCCATAGACCGTCACTGCCATGGGAATCTTTCCGGAAACTTCTTCAGAAGCCCATTCAACGATCTGAAAACGTTCCGATTCTTCCAACTTAGCCACCTCGGTTGCCAGCCCAAGCATCGCGATACCATGCGCACCAGCATCAAGGCAGGCCTTGACTTGAAGGCGCATCGCTTTTTGGTCGAGTTTTCCCTGTTGGTCAAAAAACGCGTAAAGGATTGGATAAATCCCTTTAAACTTCCTGGATTCACTCATACTATCATTTTGAGTAAAATTGTGTTTTGGCTTTTAGAAGAATCGCCTGCTTCAATTATGCTTGTCCCGCGAGAAAATAAAGTTATAAATTAAAACTCTCAAAAAATATATTTAAGCAAATCTACATCTGAATTTAATTAGAATATCAATAAGCAAAAGTAAGAAATATAATAATAATAATATTTTTTTTCTAATTAGCCCTGTAGACTTAGGTTAATCCATATAGTTTTATAGCCTTATCCTTTGTAATAAATCCTACTTCGATATCTCTTTGAACCAGATCCGAATCTCTTTTTTTTGGATCACCATACCCTCCTCCTCCAGGAAAAACCAAACGTACCTGGTCTCCTTTTTTTAAAGTTATTCCACTGAATTTTGCTTCGGAATGAGTATTAAATGCCTCACTAAAAGTTCTAAAATCATTAGAGCCCTCAGTTCGAACATAGATGCCCGCTTTAGTTCCATCCTGCCCACCCTTTCTACCAGGAGGGGCTAATCGTGTACGGTTAAACAAAGCACTAACTGTTATTTCTGGTGCATTAACAGTTAATATACGCTCTCCACCTAATCCTCCTCGCCATTCTCCAGCTCCACCAGAATCTGCTAACAACCTGTAATTTTCAACAATAAAAGGGAATCTTGTCTCAAAAATTTCAACAGGTGTAGCCATACAGTTGCCATTAATAACAATTACGACATTATTGCCGTCCTGGCCCTTTCTAGCACCCCACCCGACACCCTCAAAATGAAAATGCGCATATGGCTCTGCAGTTTCAGGATGGTGTCCTCCAAAAAGAAAACAGCATGATGTACCTCCTAGCCCTGCTGGCACAACTTCTGGTAATGCTGTTATTAGTGCTCCAAAAATCATATCAGTTATCCGAGGACTAATTTCAGTATTTCCGCCAACCAATGCTGCTGGATGCTTGCAATTTAAGACTGTACCTAATGGGACCTTAATACTTATTGGTCGATAACAGCCATCATTTCTTGGTATATTGGGATCAGTAAGATGGAGGATTGCATTATAGACGGCTGACGCTGTGACTGACAAATTTGCATTCATAGGACCCTTGGCCTGTGGATCTGTTCCTTCGAAATCAGCATTCAGATTTGAACCGGAAACAGTCACTTTTACTTTCATTAAAATATTTTCAGTACCAACACCATCGTCTTCTATAGTATCTTGATAATAATATTGACCATCAGGAATTTTTTCGATTTCTGCCCGCATCCGACGTTCTGCAATTTGAAGGAGTTCTTCAGAAACAGCTTCAACTTTCTCTTCTCCATAATGATTCACTAATTCGTGGAGTCTTTTTTCAGCAACTGTTAATGATCCAACCATAGCCAGCAAATCACCTTTACTACATTCGGGAGTTCTATGATTTGCGAGAATAACACTCCAAATATCTTGTACTTGTTTGCCGTTTCGATAGAGCCATACAGGAGGAAGAATTAGACCTTCTTGATAAATCTCTGTGGCATCTCCAGCCAAACCTCCTGGAACCTTTGCTCCTGGTTCAGCCATATGTGCACAATTTGCAACACAAAATAATAGACGTCCGTCGGCTCCGAATATACCTTTAAGTACAGTGAATTCTGGTACATGGCCAACACCATGATACGGATCATTAGTTAACAAAATATCTCCTGGACTAAAAGCATCTAATCCAATCACATCAATCAAACACTCAACTGTACCCTTTATCGTACCAATTTGTGATGGACAAAACTCTGCTTGCCCAATGAGCCGTCCTGATCTATTAAAAATTACACATGAAAAATCCAAAGCTTCATTAAACATTGGTGAATAAGCAGTCCTTACCATCGCTAGACCCATCTCACGACAGGTTCCAGTTAGATAATTATTAACAACTGTCAAAGTTGTTTGATCTATATTACTCATTTTACGATTTGCAAGAAGTAGGAACTCAAGTATTAAAAGTTGACCTCAATTAATAGTGATCCACTGTTATCAACTTTCATTTCATCTCCTGGTCTAAGAAGTGTAGTAGACCCGTTCTCAACTAGGATTGCAGGCCCATTGACTAATGCTCCTGCAGGGAGACTTTGCCTCTCGATAACCCTGGTTTCAAGATATCCCATTTCTGGAAAGTAAACTGATTGAAAAGTCTCATCCGTATGAGTTCTTTTTGGCTGTAAAAATTCAGTAGGTGGTTTGTTTATTCTCCCAATTGCAGTTGTACTTAAGCTAATAATTTCAATAACTGATTCAGACCGCCTATATCCGTAAAGATCTTCATGACGTTGGTGAAAAGATTCAAATGCCTGTTCGAGAAGATGCAAAGATAATGGCCCATAGGGAATCGGCACATCATATTCGTGATTTTGACCTGCATATCGCATTCTAATAGTATTTATCCAAACAATTGACCCGGAATATCGATCGGAACGAAGTTCTTTAGCAGATGCTTCTTCAGCATCCTGGAATTGATAATTAATTTTCTCGATATTTAACGCATCACTTCTCATGGGAAAAGTTCGAATTTTATCTATTCTTAAATCTGCAAGTAGAAATCCTAACGCCGAAGTATTGCCCGGAACAACAGGAATCACAACCTTAGGTATTGACAACTTTCGAGCAATTGCAGTCGCATGCAAAGGACCTGCTCCACCAAATGAGATTAAGGAAAATTCTCTCGGATCATACCCTTCTACAACAGATATCATACGTATAGCATTTGCCATATTATCTTCACTAATTTGGATAATAGAAACTGCTAAATCTTCAATAATCTGATTTTCTGATCTAGAGATAGTATTTAAGGCTTCAATAGCGTTATCTCGTGAAAGAGGCATTGAACCATTAAGAAAAAATTCGGGAATCAATCTATTTAAAACTAAGTTTGCGTCAGTTACCGTTGGTTTTACGCCCCCAAGGCCATAACAAGCTGGGCCAGGTTTCGCACCGGCTGATTTTGGTCCTACTTGCAAATATCCACCTTTATCTAACCAAGCTATTGATCCGCCACCAGCCCCTATAGTTCTTATATCGATCATGGGTATACTTACCGTAAGCCCAAACTCAATTTCAAACTCAGTAGTGAGTTTTTGCTGCCCATCAACAATTATACCTACATCGCAACTTGTACCACCCATATCCATGGTTAATACATTATCTAGTTTGAGCGACTCCGCAATTGACTGAGATGCAATCATACCACCTGCTGGCCCACTCATCATTGATTGAATAGGTGAATTCACACAAGTATCAGAAGCCATCATACCACCGTTGCTTTTCATGATCATCAAAGGTGCTGGAAGATTAATCTTTGAAAGCCCATTGGTTAAGTTATTGACATAATTTGAAACTACTGGTTTTACAAAAGCATCCGCTATTGTTGAGCTTGCACGATCATATTCTCTCCAAACTGGTGCTACTTCGCTACTAATAGAAACAAGAATGTTTGGTAATTTTTCTTGTAGTCTTTTCTTTATTATTTTTTCATGAATCGGATTAATAAAAGAAAAAAGTAAGCATACTGCTACAGCATCGTAATTACCTTTATCCAACCACTCAATCAGCTCATCAATGTCCTTTTTCAATAAATCTTTTCTAACCGAACCATCATAAAGTAAACGCTCATGCAATCCATAACAATCTGCTCTTCGCGCAACAATAGGGAGACTCTTTTGCCATGCTAAATTATACAGTTCGGGTCTAGTTGTTCTTTGAATAAATGGAACATCTTCAAATCCTGCTGTTGTAACATAGGCAACAGAACCTCCAATACGTTCGATAAGCGCATTAGTCGCGATTGTAGTACCATGAACTAATTCAGAAACAGATTGAGGATTAATTTTTAGTTGTTCTAAGGTTTTACTAAAAGCCGCCACGGGAGTTTTATGAGTAGATAGACTCTTACTGGATCTTATCTGGTTGCTATTACTATCAAAAACTACAAGATCAGTAAAAGTACCACCAGTATCTATGCCTGCTCTAATAAACATCTATATAATTTCTTTAAGATTTACTAAAATCATAGCACCATTAATTTTGTACTAGTTTTTGCTATATAATTATTTAAGTGAGCCTTGTTTAAATCGTATATTTTCTTCTTCTGAATTGAATAGATGAGCATTTGACAAATCAAATTCAATTTTTACTTGATCACCAACTGAAACTTTTGTTTTCGGAGGCATCCTAACTTGAATCGAGTAAGATGCCACAATGACTGTCACATAAAGATCTGATCCTATGGGCTCAAGAAAACGAACAATTCCCGGTATTCCTTTTCCATTGAGTGGCCCAAGTTGCATATTTTCTGGACGAACTCCGAGAGACACAATACCCTCGGCTGAACTCAAAGACAGATCATCAATTAACATTTTGTCTTTGTCGATTTGAAGATGATAATCATTTAATTTAAAAGTCCATTTTGATTTGTCACGATGCAAGATTCCATCAATTAGGTTCATTGGAGGAGCGCCAATAAAAGTTGCTACAAACTTGTTCGCTGGAAAATCGTAAACCTTTGTCGGAGTGTCCAACTGCTGCAATTTTCCATTTTGCAAAACTGCTATCCGTTGTCCCATTGTCATTGCTTCTATTTGATCATGAGTAACATACACAGTTGTGATTCCTAACCTCTCATGCAGAGACATCAATTCAATTCGAGTCTGAAGTCTGAGTTTTGCATCAAGATTTGAGAGAGGCTCATCCATCAAAAAAACTTTAGGTTCACGAACAATTGCCCTTGCTAAGGCCACACGTTGTCTTTGTCCTCCTGATAATTGTTCAGGTAAACGATCAAGAAAATCTTCAATTTTAAGCATTGCAGCAGCTTTATTTACTTCTTCAGCAATTTTAGCACTGGGCATTTTCGTAGTTTCTAGTGGAAATTCAACATTTTTTCTCACCGTCATATGAGGATAAAGTGCATAGTTTTGGAATACCATTGCCAAATTTCTACGTGCTGGATCTTTAAAGTTTACTAGTTCATCACCGATTATTATTTCACCAGAAGTAGCATCTTCAAGACCAGCTATTGTACGAAGTATCGTACTTTTCCCACAACCTGATGGACCAAGTAAAACTAGAAATTCTCCATTTGGAATTTTCAAGGTAACATCATCAACAGCACGTACATCACCAAAACTTTTTACAAGTTTTTTTAGGATTACTTCAGCCATTTTTTCCTCTATCGTTTTTAACAACCTAATTTATTGCTTAAGTGCTCCTGCCATAGATGCTTGAACAAACCACTTTTGAAAGAATAAGAAAACAATTGTGACAGGCAAAAGAGTCATTAGGGAAGCAGCTGCTAAAACACCCCAATGGGTAACAAATTGTCCTTTCAGTGAAGCAATTCCAACAGTTAGCACCCTATAATCATCACCACTAGCTGCTACGAGAGGCCAAAGGAAATTTGCCCATGTAATCATAAATACGAATATCCCAAGAACGACTAGTGCTGGTTTGATTAAGGGTAAAACAATCCTAAACAAGATTCGCCATTCCGAGGCTCCATCCAAACGAGCAGCCTCATATAATCCAGCTGGAAGTGTCAATATAAATTGCCTCATCATAAAAACCCCTAGAGGCGAAACCGTACACGGAAGAATTAAACCCAAATAAGTATCCAGTCCAAATATTGGTCGTCCAATAATAGGCATTTCACCAATTTCTCTAACCAAAAGGTATGTAGGTGCTAATACCGCTGCAATTGGAACCATTAAAGTAGAAAGAACCAGGAAAAATAAAATATTCCTTCCTGGAAAATGAATTCGTGCAAACGCATAACCTGCCAACACATTAGTAAAAAGAGAAATAATTGTTGTGCCAGCGGCAAAAATAAATGTATTGATTGCCCAACTAATATAGTTGGTACTTTCAAATAAAAATCTAAAGTTTTGAAGCGTTGGTTGATCAGGGATTAATTTTGGTGGATAGTCGAAAAGTGAAATACTATCACGAAGAGCAGGAGATATTAGGTATAATACTGGACCGACAGCAAAAACCACAAAAAATAATAAAACCAAATATGCACCGAAAGCACGGGCACGTCTACTTAAAAAGTATCTAGTTTGTCTGCTCTTAAAATATAAAGAATTTAATTTTTCTTGATTTATATCCCTGGAAGTATTCATTTAAAATTAAACCTCGAGTCTTTTCCTTCTTCCTAAGAGCCAAAATATTAAAAGAGTTAAAAACATTGTTCCTATCAAGAGTCCAACGCTTGCAGAAAAAGCTAAACCTGTATCTTGAAATGCAAACATACGTCTGTAGATAAACCAAACAATTGTTGCTGTACCCATTCTAGGTCCACCATCTGTTAAAATTTTGACGGAATCAAACAACTGAAAATTTATAATTACCGAAATTACTAAAGCAAATAGGAAAAGAGGTTTCAATACTGGTATGCTGATTCGAATAAACCTACGAAAAGTTCTGGCTCCGTCAAGTTTGGCAGCCTCTAATAATTCCACTGGAACACTCTGGAGTCCAGCTAGGAAGAATAGAACCCAAAATCCTAAACCTCTCCAAATTTCAACTGCAATAATTGAGAATAATGCCATAGGATTTTTACCTAAAAAGTTGACACCTTCCCAACCCAATATACCCCTAACAATCAAATTGATGATACCGAAGTCAAAGTGAAGCATAAAGTGCCATATCATTGCTCCTAATATTGGTGGTGCTAGCAAAGGAAAATACAATGTAACTTTGAAAAAGTTCTCTCCGCGACGATAGTTGTTAATAAGTGAAGCTAAAAATATTGCTAATCCAAAAACAATAATAATTGCTAGCACAACAAATAGGCTTGTATTTAGAACTACCTGGGTTAGTTCAGAATCATCAAATGCCCTTACCCAGTTTTCAAATCCTACCCAATATCTAGAATCCAAAACGCCACCTTCATTAAAACTCAAAAAAATAGCCCAGCAAACTGGTATAGCAAGAAAAATGGTCCAAAGAATTAAATAGGGGGCAAGAAAACCAGATGCTCGAATCAGATATCGAAGATTATAGTGGTTTGTTTGTCTACGATATTGATCTTTGCTTAATTCTAATTGAGCCCAAGACTCTTTCCCAGTAGGAACACCATTAGATATGTACACAATTGTCCTCAAAAATTATATAAAATAAATATCTATCATAATAATTATTGTAATTAATGAAAAATTTAATCTTAAATCTCTCATTTATTGTTATATCATGTTATTTTCAAATTGTTAGAGGTGCATTTTTTCCTAGATTATCAAATATTAATTAAGTATTTAATCATTTTAAGACATTTTTTCTAACCCTTGAAATTAAATTAAAACAATAATTTAAATATCTAATTTATAAATGTAATTGTATTTAAAATGAAAAATAAATAGATTTATCATTAACCCACAGGAGGGAGGTCTTTGATGTCTAAATTAATAATTAGTCTTTATACTTAATGACTAATGAAAAACCGTCTTATTAATTATTGATTTGCAATATTTTAAAAAAAAAATATTTCACAAACTATTAAAATAATTATTATTTTTCTTTGACAAATTCTCTCAAAACGTTTTCAGTTATTCGGGAAACATTATTTTCGTAGTTATTGTGAGATAAACTTCCTAGCCAATTAATCGAGCCGACCGAAAAAACAGCGCCATCGTTTTGTGTTTGATAGTAAACCATATCTGCACGTACGTTTTGATTGTTTGTTCCATCAATCGAAGGCATAGTTACCATAACATCTTCATGGCATACCAAGTAATATGAACTGTGAAGACCTTCTGAAGTTGCTAATCTTATAGCTTGAGGTGGTGTCCCGTAATCATAATCAATCCTATCAACTTCATCACCTGCAGCTCCAGACATCACAAGACCAAAGTCACCTATCACTTCGTCTCTTTCTATTCCCTTAAAAATAAATTGAACATTCGGATCATAACTAGCTGGTAGTCGTTTATAGCCAGGAGTCTTCATATCCCAACCTTGCGCAGCAAATCCAACACCAACCAACTTGTTAGGTGACCGCCCAAGATGGCGCCAAATCCCTCCTATCTCTCCATTGGAAGCAAGTTCTAACTCTCCTACATGAGATTCCCATGCCCGACCAGCTGCATAACCACGTCTAACTTCAATTATATGATCTCTTTCAGGATCAACTGCAGTTACCCAATAAAATCCATTGCCACCTAGGTACATCAAATTACCTCCATCATCCATAAAATGATCAAGGCCATCTAACATAGATGATGTCCAATATTCTGGATGACTCCCAGTCAAAACAACATCATATTCATTTAGAAGTTCATGTCCTCTTTTATGTAAATCATGATCTGTAATCACATCATAACTAAACCCCTTCTTTTCAAGCCAATCAATTAAGTACAGGTCAAATGGTAATTTTCTAGGGCAACTATGTACCCAATGACGGTGCTTAGGTCTCAAATTAACTATAGGCCTCCGAGAAGTTGAATAACAAATACCGCTACCGTCTGAATGGACATCATAGATAGAACCCCCAAATTCTTTAAGATTTTCTCCTAGAAAGGCATCGTAGGGATCCACAATGATAGGAATATTTGTCAAACCACTGAAGTCAATACCAGCAAACAACACACGTTCATTGGCGTACGCAAGATATGTTATGGTGGGTACAAGAAATGCTATTTTTTCTTTAGGGGTACTATCTGATACAAAAAAAGTTACATAATCTTCTTCATCACCACCCTTTAGAAATGCTGCATAACATCCACTTCTGAGATCTTTTGGAAGTTCCCATGAGAAACTGGGATCCCATTTCATATCTTCAATATCGTCTTCATGAAAGTGAATACTTCCATACTGCTCTGGAGCAATTTTTCTAGAAAAAACACTTCCATTCCAATTATGACCAGTTAAACCACGCATAGGAAAATTTATAACTTCTCCATGCCAATGATTATTCGAAATATCTTCAACTTTATTACTGTAAGGTGGAGTTCTGGAAAAATTCCATCCAGCAATTAGATCTGGCACATCACTTGGGTCACAATTCGAAAATAGATTTTCTATTTCAATTGATGAAATTGACCTTGAAAAAATACATGGGCTTTCAATTTTACCATTGAAGCAATTATACGGCTGCTTCACTAATGAATCAGTTATACCTGAAGCAGCAATTGTTAAAGGAATATTTGTTGTTGATAATTTTCCTAAATTTAATTTTTTGCTGGTTTCGCAATTTGCTGCAGAATTTGGCCATTTACCACATTGACGTTGCATCACCATAGCGGTACCCTCACGTGGATCGAATGCACCCACTACGAAATACCACTGAGATTTTGTAATACAATAATCTGTTGATATATCAATTGTTTTTTCATTATTTGACAAACGTAAGGTAGCTTGTCCTTGTGGATTCAAATATAAACCAAAACCAGCTTCATTGGCCTGTTGAGAAACTATTGCCTGATAATTATTTCCAACAGGTTTTGTTGCATAAATCCATGACGAGATTGTTAGCCCATCATCAAAACTATCAAGTTTGACTGTTTGCGTAGATATGTATGATCCAGGATAAGTTTTCTGTTGAAAACCTTTATGGGTATCAGTAAAACCTTCCACCACCTTAATTTTAAAACCAGGCCCTTCAGGGTTCTCGTCTCCATGAATCAACCTTACCAAGGTTGCTTCATATTCTGGAAATTCCGAACTAACCATAAACTGAATGGAATCACCAGGATGAACTACCATAGGGTTAGAGTACCCTATAAGCTCTGACCGTTTTTTACCCCTTAATGTAAGCTCGTTCGCCATAACTTTAAGATCCATTTAAAATCAAATAATCATCTTAGGGTAACAAAATAATTTGTTTTAAACTGACTCAATAAAATACGACCCTGAAGGATTAAATTTCAGGATCGTATTGTACATTTAACGGTGACCTATTCACCAAATCAAGTTAATCAAAATGTTAAGACTTACAACTATTTACGCGCGAGAATTTTTTCCATTCGATTCTGAGTTTCTTTAACCTGATCATCTATAGAAACATCACATGTTGTAACAGCTTCAAGAGCCTTCCCAAATTCATCCAACATTTGTGCAATCTTTGGATGAGGTAAGAGACCATCCCAAGTAGTCATTGCCCACTCGAAATTATTTTGTAAATGTATATTTCCACCACTTGAATCAATGTCATCACGTGCGGCCACGAAACCGTAATGGTTGTTAAATTTATGCGCAAATTCTGTTCCAACTAGGTATTGAACAAGGGCCCATGCTGCATCTTTATTCTTGCTTTTTGATGCAATGGAATAGTATCCAGTTGTAGAGAATTGAGTTTGTTTACCTCCAACAGCTCCAACAGGTTGTGCAATTGTCCATTTAAAGGGCAAATTTTCTTTTTCAAGAGGTATTACTCTACTTGGTTCTTCAACCATAAAGGCAAGTTTACCTGCCTTAAACAATGATAATGCAGCTTCTCGGTCATATTGTCCCAATGGGGGTTGAACTTTATCATTACAACGAAGATCAACTGCAAATTGAAGAGCCTTCCTAACAGCTGGAGAATCAAAGGTGGCTTTTTCCATATCATCAGAAACCATATCTCCACCATAATTGTGAATCATGTTATAAAACCAATACCATCCATAATCTTTAACTGTACTCGGAGAGTTAAAGCCCCAAACATCAGGTGGATTCTGGAGTTGTTTTGCCGCAGAAATTAATTCTTCATTATTTCTTGGAATTTGAAGACCAGCACCATGAAGCATATCTAGATTGACATACATTACAATAGTGCCAATTACTGCTGGAACTCCATAGAGCTCACCTTTGTAGTAACTGGGGTTGACAAGATTATCAGGGAAATGGGACCTCTCACTTGCATAATCAGCTCCATTAAATCTTTCATCGATATCACTAAACGCACCCCGTGCACCAAATAAATTTAGATGTGTACTAGTTTGATAGGTTACATCATAAACATCCGAGCCAGCGAAGTTTGCTGAATACAATGCCTCAAGTTCACCCCATGGGATCACGGTATGTTTGATTTCCATTCCCGTTGCTGCTTTGAATGGAGCGAGCCATTTCTCAATCAAAGCAATTTCATCTTGTCCATGTGGGGCCTTGGCAAATTTTATTGTGACACCATCAAATTCCCCAGCTTGAACCATATTTGACAATACAATTATCAACCCAACGGCCATTAAGACTTTATAGTTAAATAATTTTAAAAATCTGAACATAGGAATACTCCTTCTTATTATTTAAGAAAATTATTGAACTCATTAATTATGAGGACAAAAATAAATAAATTTTATAAATATGTTATAAAAATATAAATGTCAAGTTATTTTTTATAATAACAAAATATTAGCAATCTTTTATTCAACTTGTAAATGCAACTTCACGTCTAGTTCAAAAGGGAGAGTTTGTAGATTTGACTTTCTCAACCCTGGAAAAAAGAAATATGCACTGATGAGAAACTAAATCTAGTTCACTCAAACCGAATGCTACGGTATAGAGACATTTCTCAAAGTTAATAAAAGTCTGCGGAAATCAGTCGGAACCACGCAATGATTAAAACCACAAACTAAAATGAATTAAAATGCATTCTTAGGCAACAGTTTTATCGTACTTCCCAAGCACATCGATTTTATTTTTTAGCGGAAATTGGGTTGTGACTATCGAAGAAATTCTCTATAGTACACCATTGACTTATTGATAATATAATTGATTCGTCAGGACTGGGACTATTAAGAAATAAGCTGCAAAACTAGAGCAATCTGGCATCAACTTGCTAGAATCCATGAAAGAAAAAAGTGCACTGTCAATTCTGATAATTGATTAGAATTTGATAATCATTAATACATTACTAAATACCTGAATACACAGTTTTTCTTTAAATTACCTTATGCCCCATGCAAAAGGGGGCTTAAGTCAAACACAAATGAAATAATCGGGAAAGTAGTTCCCCAAACAACTCAATTAAACCACATCTGTGATCAACAAGCAAAGACGGTTAAGGGTCAAAATAACCATCCGATAAAAAGCCTGACAATGAAAACATCCGGTGTTCTTAGGTGAACATTCATTTATTACATTTCAGAGTTTAATTCATCCAGTAAAATATATGCAAAACTTGATTTTATTTTTCAATCCTTTCTAACCATTCTAAGGTTGTTTCATTAAAAGTCTGAGGATCTTGAATTCCAAATAAATGAGACCCTTTGGGAAATATAATGAGTTCGGCTCCATTGATTCCATCTGTTAATTCGTGTGAATAACTTGGTGGAAGGCACATATCTATTTCACCAACGGTAACAAGAGTTGGTGCCCGAATTTTTTTGAGCTCTTCTGAAATATCATGAGTCATGTTCGCCTCAATCTGACCCTGCATACCTTCAATCGGAGATGAATTCTTTTTCATATTATCTAGAGCACTCATTACCTTTTCATAATTATTAGTAATAAAATCGGGTGGGAAGAGATACAAAAATGCTGCATCATAATAAAGATCTAAACCTCCCACCTCCAACCAACGGGCCATCATGCTAAAATACATTTTTGCGTATCCATGAGTCTTAGCCCAACCTGCATGTAACTGC
>MDTE01082615.1_pt1 | contig 13865 bp, 10 predicted proteins | sample 811231 | NCBI WGS metagenome assembly MDTE01 (sample SAMN05326651, study PRJNA326480) | marine metagenome | isolation source: seawater | place: Indian Ocean: Red Sea | collected 2010
GGATGGTCCGGTAGCCCTCGAGTGCAGCAGCGCCGTCCCGGTGCAGATCCTCGTCGGCGACGACGTCATAGGGCTGATCGATGGCCTCGAGCCAGGCGACGATGTTGGTGTCAGCGCAAAATCCCCAGGTCAGGACTTTCGGAGCGAGGTTCAGAACCGGACGCAGGTGGGATGAGAAGTGGACGCCGCTGCCGTCCCGGTGATAGTCGTATTGTGACAGTCCGATTTCTGGATGCTCCAGCAGCCACGCGTCGGACGTGTTGCGTGCGCGCGGGTTCTTGAGGATTGCGCTGGGGCGCAGGCTCATCTGCTGGTTGGCGTAGGACAGATAGGTGGCCGTCGAGACGAGCAGCGCGAGCCGTTCGCGCTTTGCCTGGGCCGCGGTCACGCAGATGGGTAGGATGAACTCGTCTTCAGCGGCGGGGGAGGGCTGACCCGACGCATCGAGAGCGACGAGTTTTACGCCATAGACAGCCGAATGCAGACTGTCGGGGATGGTCCACCGAAAGCTGACGTCCCAGTTGCAGTCCGTCAGGTCATCGTCATGAAAGTGGGCTGCACCGTAGTGTGCTGGGTCATCCGTGTAGCGATGTACCGAGCCGTCCCAACGGACGCCGGTCACGGCGCGCGTGGGCTGCTGATGCAACATCGCCGGATGCGCGTCGCCCAGGGCGTTCGGGACCGTGTCGCGGGTCAGCGCGGCCGCGAAGTCCCAGCGGGCAATGGGCGCCAATACGGGTGACCCGGTCGTGTCGGCGGGGTCAACCTCACCCGAACCAATGCACGGCGACTCGATGCGACCGTTCCAGGTGCCCCCGTCGCCTGAGGAGCAGAGCAGCCAGTCGCCTGCCCGGGCGGTGAAACGCCCGGGAACCTCGATGCGTCCCTCGATGCCGGGCGAACTCACAACCCGTTCGGAGACGAGTTGAACGAACGAGGCGCCCGCGTGCGTTCCCACGAGCAGGCGGTACCAGCGCCAGAGCTCGAGCTGCACCGGAACCTCGAACCAGCTGCCGTCCAGCTGCAGCGCAAGATTTGTGTCACGCTGCACGATGCGCCAGTCGGGCGTCGTGAGCAGCGTCTGCTCGCCGCTGTCGATGGTCGGCATCAGCCAGCAACTGAACGCTGCAGACTCGAGTGCCGGGAGGGCACCGAGCCGCGCGTATGAACCAGGAATGATCGGCTGGACTTGCCCTGGGTAATCCCCGTCGAAATCTGCCGTAGCCGCCGCTTCGGCATAGCCCGTGCCGCGCGGTCGCGAATCTCCGGAGATGATCCGCACGAGACTCGCGCGGTACCGGGGCGCCTCCGAACTCACCATGATGTCCACGGTCTCCCCGGCGCCAGCGGACAGGCGGCTCGCATAGGCAACCAGCCGTTTGGCGGGCATCGGCGCCCGCGGGTCTGCGTCAGTCGTGGTGATGCGCCGCTCCGTCCATCCCGTGCGCGTGCCCGTGGGCGAGTTCGTCCTGGGTTGCAACGCGGACGGCTTCGATGTCGATCTCGAACGTGACCGTCTTGCCCGCCAACGGGTGATTCGCATCGATGTCGACGTTGAACTTGCCGACCTTCACGATGGTCGCGTCGCGCATGCCATGTGCCGTCTCGATCCTGACCATTGCACCTGGCCTGAGCTTCGCCGGTTTCAGGTTCAGACGTTTTTTCGAGATGCGGGTCAGGGCGGTGTCGTCACGCTGGCCGTAGGCTTTCTCGGGCGGCAGCGTCACGCTGAGCGAGTCGCCCACCTGTTTGCCCGCGAGCGCGTCCTCGAGCGCCAGCAGGATGTTCCGCTTACCGTGGAGATAGGCCATGGGTCCATCCTCGCGGTTGTTTTCGAGTTCCTCTCCCGCCTCGTCCCTCAGCGTGTAGAAGAACGCGCCAACCTTGCCGTAGTCGATCGAGTTGGTCATCAGTCGGGCAGGCTCAGCACGCGTTTGGCGAGGATGTTGAGCTGCACCTCATTCGAGCCGCCGGCGATCGAGCCGGCTTTCGACCCCAGCCAGTTGCGGGTCAGTTCCCGCTCCTCCTGCGTGAACAGATCGTCACCTTCCCAGCCGAGAGACTGGGTGCCGCGTACCTTGAGTTGCAGTTCGAGCTGGGTCTTGCGGACTTCCGCGCCATAGAACTTGAAGATCGACGTCGCGGCGCCGGGGGTACCACCCTCCGACTCCTCGACCGTGCGCCGCTGCGTGAGCGAGAGCGACCGTTCGTTCATGCCGTGCTGCGTGATCTCGTCGCGCAACGTGGCATCGCTGATCGATCCTGAGTCGTCGGCAAGATAGTGTTTGGCAGCTTCCGGCAGGGTCATGCCGGTCTGCGCGCGTTTGGTGGCGGTCGCGGCCGCGGCCATCGTGTGGATGCCGGAGCGCTCGTGCTGGAGCAGGCGCTTGGCAACCGTCCAGCCCTGATTCACCCGGTGCACGACATTCCCTTTCTCCGCGATCGCATCGTCGAAGAACGTCTCGCAGAAGGGTGAAGACCCGCTGATCAGCCGGATTGGCTTCACCGTCACGCCGGGCTGATCCATGTTGAAGAGCATGAAACTGATGCCTTCGTGTTTCGGGGCGTCCGGGTCGGTGCGGACAAGACAGAAAATCCAGTCGGCGAAGTTGGCGCCCGAGGTCCAGATTTTCTGGCCGTTGATGCGGTAATGATCGCCCTCGTCGACGGCCCGGGTCTGCAGGCTCGCAAGGTCAGAGCCGGAGCCGGGCTCGCTGTAGCCCTGGCACCAGCGAACTTCGCCGCTCGCAATCCGGGGGAGGTGGCGTTCCTTCTGCTCGTCGGTCCCGTACTCGAGCAGCGTCGGCCCGATCATGATCGTCCCCATGCCGGTGAGCGGAGTCCGCGCGTTGATGCGCGACATCTCCTCGAGGAGGACCACGTATTCCTCCATCGACAACCCGGCACCACCGTACTCCTTCGGCCAGTTGGGCACGGTCCAGCCCTGCCCGGCCATGCGTTCGAGCCACACGTAGGAGTCGGGGTTCGGACTGCGGTGCTTGGCTCCGCCACTGATCATCTCGTTTTCGACCATCGGCGTGCGCATGCTCGCCGGGCAGTTCTCTTCGAGCCAGGCGCGCGTGTCCGCACGGAATTCGCTGAGTTCGCTCAAGACGTTCTCCTGTGAAATGTTGGTCGGCCCGCTAGTGTGCCTCGGCCCGACCGGGCATGAAAGTCCACCCTCGTCCGGCGACGCCCCGCGTCACATGATGCGGGGCAGCACTTCCTCGTTGAACAGGGTGAAGCTCTGTTGTGACAACGGTGCGCAGAGCAGGTAATTGAGATGGCCGGCTTCGGCATTCTCCAGAATCATGTCGGCAACCGCTTCAGGGGTGCCCCACATGATGACCTCGTCGACGTAGCGCTGAACGGGGTCCTTGCCGCCGACCGGCCCGCCCTTGGCGTAGCTGCCCGTCGTCCACCGCGCGCCGTTCTCGGCGACTTCCCTTGCGGCTTCCGCCGTGGGTGCGATCGCGAGGAGCCGCGCAACCGGCGTGTCCTGCAGTTCGCGTCCGTGGCCTGCTGCCTCGCGCGCATCGAGGTACATCGCCTGCTTCTCCGCGATGGCCTCCATGGACGAGTGCGGATCCATCATGATCATGCGCCCCATGCTGCCCGCCCACTCGACGGCGGGTGGTGACGATGCCGCCATCCAGACCGGTGGGTGCGGGTCCTGCAGGGGTTTTGGCAGCACCATCACGTCTTCGTAGGTGTGATATTCGCCGGCGTAGTTCAGCTTCTCGCTGCGCCACGCCGCGAGGACAATCTCGACGTTTTCACGGAAACGCGGGTAACTCTCCTCACGATCGACGCCGAACGCGCTGAACTCTTTCGGGTCGAAACCGCGGCCCGCGCCCCAGTTCACGCGTCCGCCGGACAGTACGTCGAGCAGGGCAACCTCCTCCGCGAGCCGCAATGGGTTGTAGAACGCGGCCAGTGACACGCCGGTACCAATACGCAGGTTCTTCGTTTGGGCAGCAAAGTGAGTGCCCATCATGTGAATCGACGGGCAAACGCTGTAGGTGCTGAAATGGTGCTCGGCAATCCAGACGGCGTCGTATCCGTTCTGGTCCATGATCTGCACGCGTTCGATTGCGCGATCGTACACTTCGCTCAGTTCGCCCCGACGGCCCGGCCAGCTGAAAAACTGCAGTACGCCAACTTTCATGTGATTCCCCGCCGATGTCGCAAAAAAGCGTCCGCAGTGTAACAGCGCACCACGTGGCTGCGGCACCCGCCGGGGTAGCGGGGCGCTTATGTATACTGCTGTCGCTATTGGTTTTTTGGGGCGTGTGCGTGTCGAGTGAGGTCGAACCGGTGTTATGCGAGGTCGTGGCGGCATGGGCCGACAGGCCAGGAGGCTTGCTGCCGGCGCTGCGCGAAGCCCAACTGCAGCTCGGGTACGTGCCCGCGGAAGCAGTGCAGGTGTTCGCAGACGGATTCAACATCTCGCGCGCGGAAGTCCACGGCGTGCTGTCGTTCTACCACGATTTCAGGACAACGCCGCCGCCGCCAACAACCATCCGGCTCTGTCGGGCGGAAGCGTGTCAGGCCGTTGGTGCGGAGTCGGTGGCCCGTGCGCTGGAAGCCGCCTGTGGAACGACATTTGGCGCTGAAGATGCGTCGGTCGTGGCCCTCGAGACTGTCTACTGCTTCGGCAACTGCGCGGTGGGCCCTACCGCTGAGGTGAACGGAAGACTCGTCGCACAGGCTGACGCCGAACGCCTGCTCTCGCTTGCGGAGGTCAACTGATGGAAGTCAGTGTACCTGCCGACGCCACCGCCAATGCGTTGGGAGCCGACCGTGTTGCAGATCTGCTGACGCTCGCCGGGCACGATGTCGTGCGACGCGGCAGTCGTGGGTTGTTTTTCCTCGAACCCCTGGTCGAGGTCACCCTGAATGGCGCGGTAGTCGGCTTTGGCCCGATCCTTGAGGCCGATGTACCCGGACTGATCGAAGCGCTCGCGAGCGCCGAGCCGATGTCCCATGCGGCCTGCATCGGGCCCGTGCATGAACATGCGTACCTGCGTGACCAGACGCGAGTGACGTTTGCACGCGCCGGTGAGGTCGTTCCAGGTGACCCGGACGACTACGCGCGGCTGGGCGGCTTTGACGGGCTGAAACGAGCGATCGAACTTGGCCCTGCGGGAACGCTCGACGAAATCGAAGCATCGGGTCTGCGCGGCCGGGGCGGCGCGGCATTCCCCGCGCACATCAAGTGGCGGACGGTCGCCGCCGAACCCGCTGCCCAACGCTACATCGTGTGTAACGCCGACGAAGGGGATTCCGGCACCTTTGCCGATCGCCTGCTGATGGAAGCGGACCCGCTGCAACTCATCGAAGGTATGACGATTGCCGGAATCGCCACCGGCGCCACCCTGGGCTACATCTATCTGCGTTCCGAATATCCGGATGCAGCCACCGTGCTGACCAACGCGCTTGCCCGAGCGCGGGAATACGGGGCGCTGGGCGCCGACGTCTTCGGCAGCGGCGAAGCGTTCGACATCGAAGTGAGGGTTGGGGCGGGCGCCTATATTTGCGGCGAAGAGACGTCGTTGCTGGAGAGTCTCGAAGGCAAACGGGGGCTCATCCGTGCGAAACCGCCGCTCCCCGCAATCAGTGGGCTGTTCGGGCAGCCGACACTCGTGCACAACGTGCTGTCACTTGCCGCGGCGACAACCATCCTCGCAGAAGGCGGCGCCCGGTATCAGGACTACGGCGTCGGCCGATCACGCGGGACCATGCCGTTCCAGCTTGCCGGCAACGTGCTTCGCGGAGGCCTCGTCGAGGCACCGTTCGGGCTCTCGCTGCGTCAGCTGATCACGGACTACGGCGGCGGGACCCGTTCCGGGCGTCCGCTGAAGGCCGTGCAGGTAGGCGGTCCGCTCGGCAGCTACCTGGCAGGGGATGACCTCGACGTAGCGCTGGGGTACGAAGACATCGCGGAAATCGGCGGTCTTCTGGGGCACGGCGGCGTTGTCGTGTTCGACGATACGGCTGACATGGGCGCGATGGCCCGCTTTGCGTTCGAGTTCTGCGCGGCGGAGTCATGCGGCAAGTGCACACCCTGCCGGATTGGCGCCGTGCGCGGAGTCGAAGTCGTGGATCGGCTGCGGGCGGGTGAGGACACCGAAGCCAATCTCATCGTTTTGCGGGATCTCTGCGACACCATGGAAGCGGCGTCTCTCTGCGCGATGGGCGGGCTCACACCGAACCCCGTGCGCAGTGTCCTCGCACATTTTCCGGACGAATTGGCGCGCTGAAGCGAGACGTGTCAGAGGCGCCCCTGTGGGGCAAAATGGCCGACGGAGGCTATCGACATGCTCAAATACTACGTTCCGCAGAAGGATTACGGCACTCCCGCGCCACCGGTGAGTGACCGGACGGTCACGCTGACCGTCAACGGCACACCGGTCACGGTGCCTGAAGGCACCTCCGTCATGCGCGCCTCGGCCGAGCTTGGCATCAAGGTGCCGAAGCTCTGCGCGACCGACGCCGTCGACGCGTTCGGTTCGTGCCGCCTCTGCCTCGTGGAGATCGAAGGCATGCGCGGCTACCCGGCAAGCTGCACGACCCCGGTCGCGGAAGGCATGGTCGTGCGCACGCAGACCGAGCCCCTCGCGAAGCTGCGTCGGAACGTGATGGAACTCTACATTTCGGACCACCCGCTCGACTGCCTGACCTGCCCAACCAACGGCGACTGCGAACTGCAGGACGTCGCGGGCGAGGTGGGGCTGCGGGACGTGCGCTATGGCGATGACGGCGCTAACCACCTTGCCGCTGAAAAGGACGCTTCCAATCCCTATTTCACGTTCGATCCATCGAAGTGCATCGTGTGTTCGCGCTGTGTGCGGGCCTGCGAGGAAGTCCAGGGTACCTTCGCGCTGACGATCGAGGGGCGGGGGTTCGAGTCCAGGGTGTCACCGGGTGGCATCGAGTTCATTAACTCGGAATGTGTCTCCTGCGGTGCTTGTGTCGACGCATGCCCGACCGCCACGCTGTCGGAGAAGTCGATCGCCGAGCACGGCACGCCCCAGCATTACGCGGTCACGACCTGCGGCTATTGCGGTGTGGGCTGCTCGTTTCGGGCGGAGATGAAGGGCGACCAACTGGTGCGCATGACGCCCTGGAAAGACGGCAAAGCCAACGACGGCCACTCGTGTATCAAGGGTCGGTTCGCATACGGCTACGCGACGCACCGCGACCGGGTGACCGAACCGATGATCCGGGATTCGATCGACGAACCCTGGCGAAAAGTGTCGTGGGCAGAGGCGATCACCTTCGCGGCGGGACGGATACGTGACATTCAGAAGCAGCACGGCGTGAAGTCCGTTGGCGGCATCACGTCTTCGCGCTGTACCAACGAGGAGACGTTCCTCGTCCAGAAACTCGTGCGCACCGCCTTCGGCAACAACAACGTCGATACCTGCGCGCGGGTCTGTCATTCCCCAACGGGCTACGGGCTCAAGACCACGCTTGGGGAGTCCGCGGGCACGCAGGCATTCAGTTCGGTTGCGAAGGCCGACGTCGTCATCGTCATGGGCGCGAACCCGACCGAAGCGCACCCGGTTTTTGGCTCGCGCCTCAAGAAACGCCTGCGCGAAGGGGCAAAGCTCATCGTCATCGATCCGCGTCGGATCGATCTCGTGCGCTCCGCGCACATCAGCGCCGACTATCATCTGGCACTGCGGCCGGGCACCAACGTCGCACTCATCAACGCGCTTGCCCACACGATCGTCGAAGAGGGACTCGAAGACCGCGCCTTCATCGCGGAACGCTGCGAGAAACCGGCTTTCGATCTCTGGCGGGACTTCATCCTCGAACCCCGGAACTCCCCGGAGGCGCTCGAGGAGGCGACCGGCGTCCCTGCGGCCGACGTCCGCGCCGCAGCCCGTCTGTACGCCGGGGCCGACAACGGAGCCGTCTATTACGGGCTCGGGGTCACCGAACACAGCCAGGGCTCAACCACCGTGATGGGCATCGCAAATCTTGCGATGCTGACCGGCAACCTTGGGCGCGAGGGCGTGGGGGTGAACCCGCTGCGAGGCCAGAACAACGTGCAGGGCGCGTGCGACATGGGTTCGTTCCCGCACGAACTCCCGGGCTATCGCCACATCTCGGACGCCTCGACGCGGGCCTTGTTCGAAGATGCCTGGGACGTCTCCCTGGATGACACCCCCGGGCTGCGAATCCCCAACATGTTCGATGCCGCCCTCGACGGCGACTTCCGCGCGCTGTACTGCCAGGGTGAAGACTTCGCGCAGTCCGATCCGAACACGCTGCATGTCGAGGCGGCGCTGTCGTCCCTCGACTGCCTGATCGTGCAGGACATCTTCCTGAACGAGACCGCACGGTTTGCCCACGTGTTCCTGCCGGGTGCGACGTTCCTCGAAAAGGACGGCACGTTCACCAACGCCGAGCGCCGGATTTCACGCGTACGCAAGGTCATCGAACCGATCTCGGGCAAACAGGACTGGCAGGCGACGCAGGCGCTCGCGAACGCGCTCGGCTGCACCTGGGACTACAGCCATCCGTCGGAGATCATGGCCGAGATCGCAGGGCTCACGCCGACCTTCCACGGCGTCTCGTACGAGCGCCTCGATGAGGAGGGGAGTATTCAGTGGCCCTGCAACGACGGCGCACCATCCGGCACGCCGACGATGCATGTCGACACGTTCGTACGCGGTGAAGGTCTGTTTGCAGTCACCGATTTCGTGGCCACCGATGAGAAGGTCAACCGGCGCTTTCCGATGTTGCTCACGACGGGAAGGACATTGACGCAATACAACGTCGGCGCACAAACCCGGCGGACCGAAAATGTGCAGTGGCACGAGGAGGACCGCCTCGAAATCAATCCGGCGGACGCCGAAGACCGCGGCATTGTCGAAGGCGACTGGGTGGGGATCCAGAGTCGTCAGGGGGATACGGTGCTGCGCTCACATCTTACCGATCGGGTGCAGCCGGGAGTCGTCTACACGACCTTTCACTATCCGCTGTCCGGCGCGAACGTCATCACGACCGACAACTCGGACTGGGCGACAAACTGTCCTGAATACAAGGTCACAGCCGTCCAGGTGTCGAAAGTTTCCTCGCCGTCCAGCTGGCAGAAGCAGCAGGTCGATTTCAACAAACTGCAGCAGCAGTACCTTGATGCTGCGTCGGTCGACTGACACTTGCGCGACTCTGCAGATGGGGCGGGTACCGCAAGGCTCAATGCCGGCCGTTGGAACGGGGACGCGCTGCTCGACGAGGAAGACGGCGTCGCGGTCGAGGTCCCCGTTGCGCTCGTGTACAACGGCGTCTCGCATGCTGTCCTGTTGGCAACGCCCTGCGACCTCGAAGACTTTGCGTACGGCTTCACGCTGAGTGAGGCGATCGCGACCGACGCGGGCGAACTGCTTGGCGTCGAAGTGGGTGATCGTGATGCGCTCGGTGTCACGATTGATGTCAGACTGACTTCGCGCGCCTTCGCTCGGCTGTCCGACCGGCGCAGAACGCTCGCGGGCGCGACAGGCTGTGGCCTGTGTGGCGTCGAATCACTGGAGCAGGCAACGCGCGCGGTCGACCCTGTCCCCTCGACGATTCACCTCGACCCGAAGGTCGTACCAGGTAGTCTTGCGCAGCTGATCGACGCGCAACCCATGCGAGCCGAGACAGGTTCCGTTCACGTCGCCGCGTGGATTGGTCCGGATGGCAACCTGCAGCTTGCCCGGGAAGACGTGGGTCGTCACAACGCGCTGGACAAACTCCTCGGCGCCCGTGCCCGCGGGACGTCGCGCGACGGGTTCGCCGTGATATCCAGCCGTGCGAGTTACGAGATGGTCCTCAAGGCAGCAACGATGCGCGTCGAGATGCTCGTCGCGGTGTCCGCGCCGACATCGCTCGCGGTGCAGACCGCAGAGACCGTCGGCATGACACTGGTCGGCTTTGCGCGAGGCAGGCAGTTCAAGGTGTACACTCGGCCCGAAAGGTTTCGGACGGGTCCGCGTTGAGTCAGCAGCAGGAACACACGGTACGGATGCTGAATCAGATTGCGGCAAATTTCGCGTGGGCCGATGAGGACGAAGCCACCGCGCGCGTGCTGGATCACATCACGCGATTCTGGAGCCCCGCAATGCGCCGGATCGTCCGGACCTACGCGGAGAGCGGTGGTGCGGACCTCGCGCCCACGGCCCGGGCCGCAGCACTCAAGACCTGACACAGCAGGGGACAGATACGTGAAATTCGGGATCTTCTTCGAACTCTCGACACCGCGCCCGTTCACACGTGAAAACGAAGCGGCCGTCTACCACAACGCGCTCGAGCAGTGCCGGCTTGCCGACGCGCTCGGCTTCGACCACGTCTGGGCGGTCGAGCACCACTTCCTCGAAGAGTATTCGCACTGCTCGTCACCGGAGGTCTTTCTTACGGCGGTTGCCGCGCAGACACAGCGCATTCGGGTGGGACACGGCGCGGTCGTGTGCGTCCCCGAGATGAACCATCCCATCCGGGTTGCTGAACGCGCCGCTGCGCTCGACATCCTGTCTCGCGGTCGACTGGAGTTTGGCACCGCCCGTTCGTCGACGTGGACCGAACTCGGTGGGTTCGAGGTCAACCCGGACGACACCAAGAAGACCTGGGACGAGTTCTGCCGCGTGCTGCCGCAGATGTGGACACAGGATGAGTTTGAATGGGAGGGCAAGGCGTTCTCGATGCCCTCGCGGAACGTCCTGCCCAAACCCTACCAGGATCCTCATCCGCCGATGTGGGTCACAGTGACGTCACCGGGGACAGAGCTGGATGCTGCCGACCGGGGGCTTGGGTGTCTCGGCGTATCGGCTGCGGGTTACGAAGAGCAGGAGCGCCGAACGAAGGAGTACCACCGCCGAATCCGCGAATGCGACCCCGTAGGCGGTGTGATCAACGATCAAGTTCACACCATGAATTTCCTCTACTGCCACGAGGACTACCGGCAGGCGAGGGACGCGGGCGTACCAATGGTGACGGCGTTCAACGTTGCGAATTCCCACCTCTACTGGACTCGTGAAGCGTACCCGACACGCGCATATCAGACGCTTGGCAACGCTGGAGCGGGAATGAAAGCGAAGAAGCCGCCGGCAGACGACCCGAGCGTCGCAAAAGGACTTCCCGAAGGGGTGGGCGTGGGTGACCCGGACCATCTCATTCGCACGATCAAACGCTGGGAGGACATCGGCGTCACGGGCATCAACTTCCTGCTGAACGCGATGGAAATGATCCCTCAGGAACAGGTGCTCGCGAGCCTCAGACTGTTTGCGGAAGAGGTCATGCCACAGTTCCGGACCGCGGAGGAGCGCGCGGCGCCCGTCTTCGCGCCAACCGTCGTTCGGTCGATCGACTTTGCTGCGGGGGGCGCCTGATGCTGCTTGGTACAGCGGACGTCGGGGCACTCCTTGCCGATGCACCGACGATCGACGGATTCGACCCCGAACCGACCGTCCTTCAAGAGGTCACGTGTTTTCAACTGTCTGCAGAGATGCGCAACGTCTCGCGGGAGGCGCTGCTGCCGCCCAGTCTGCACCCAACCATTCCTGCGGCGCTGACGATCCAGTTCTGGGATGTAGGCGAATCCCCGCTCGGCGCGTTTACCCTCGCGCTCGTGCGGGTCTCATGCCGCAGCGGAGTCCGGGCACGGGGCTTTACGACCCGCGTGATCTGCAACGTGCCGGAAGTGACCGATCGCCTGCGGTCGGCGTGGGGATTTCCCGCGCGGACGGGTGATGTTGCGTTGAGGGCGAGCTATGACGGTGTGGAGGGCGCCGCGAGTCTTGATGGCGACGTCGTCCTCGAGGCCTCCGGGATCGATCCTGAACCAATGGGCGATAGCGACGTTCAGTACACGGGCACGATGAACATCGCGCATACGCCGAAGGGCCCCCGTCTGATTCAGGTCGAGGCGCATCACACCGCTACCCGGGTCGAGCGCGTGGACCCGCGACTGCATGTCTTTGATCCCATTGCATTGGGCCACGAACTGTTGCTGCCCGCGCGTGAGATCGCCGCAACCGTCGCATCAGAGTCCGTCACGTTCTCGCCGGTACGATTCGTGTGCAGTACCGAGGAACTTGCGTTTACCGGCACGGAAGCCGTTTGAAACGCGCCGGCCTTCGGGGCCGGCCAAGGGGGAGATTTGGCCCTGCATGTTGTGCCCACGGATTCGGGCCTGGTGGTTGTAACCGCAGACAGTCTGCCGACATTGGTGGAAATCGTTTCAGCCATTGACGAGGCGGCGACCTACAAGTCGCGGAGACGCCTTTGGGACCTTCGCACAGGCATCAGTCTGAGCCGGGAAGAGATCCAGCGTGTGGCCACGCACGCAGGGTCAGCGGTCCCGGGCGACTTGCGCTCCTGACGAGTGACGACATCAGTTTTGGCACGCTCCGGACGCTCGAGGTGTATCGAAGTCAGCGCGGTCTGGAGAGCCGGGTGTTCCGCCATGAGGAGAAGGCGCTCAGCTGGCTTCACGAACTTGCCGATTCTGCCGACTGAGACCTGCTCAGGTGCAGCGGATCGTGCCCGCCTCCGCGAGTTCGTCCACTTCCTGGTCAGTCAAACCGAGCAACTCCCGCAGCGCGCTCCGCGTGTGCTCGCCCAACCGCGGTGGCGGTGCGAACTGCGCCACTGGCGTCTGTCTGAACTGAAACGGCGACCGGACCAGGGCAAACGCTTCGTCGCCGTCATCGATGTGGTGTACGAGGTCGCGCTCGGCTACCTCGGGTGAGCCGTATGCCGCGTCCAGCGTCCTCACCTTGCCGGCGGGGAGGTCCCGCATGAGGGGCACCCAATGGTCGGCGGGTTCCGTCATCAGTCGAGCCTCAAGGGTGTCGCGGAGTTCGTCGCGGTGCGAAAGTCTGGCGCCGGGCGTCGCGAAACGTTCTTCTTCGGCCAGCCCGGGCGTACCCAGGATGCTGCACAGCTCGCCAAAGAGTCGGTTTGAGCCGACCGCGATGTACATGGGCTCCGTCGCCGTGCGGAACAGACCGTTTGGCGTCGAGTGAATGTGATTGTTGCCAGCGCGCTGTGGGACCGTTCCCGTCGCCAGCCACGTCGAGCCCATGTTGCCCAGGGCCGCCATCGCGGTATCCATCAGCGCGAGGTCGATGTAGTCACCACGACCGGTGTCGGCGCGGGACATCAGGGCGGCCAATACCGCCGTCGTGAGGTGCGCAGCCGTGAGTGTGTCAATCAGTGACAGCGCCGTGCGCATCGGCGGACCGTCCGGCTCACCGGTCAGTTCCATCATTCCGGATTCCGCCTGCAAGACGGGGTCGAAACCGGGGCGGGTGCGCATTGTGGTGTGTTCTCCGTAGGCGGACACGGACACGTAGACAAGGCTTGGGTTGAGCGCTTCAAGGGCTGTGTGATCGAGGCCAAAACGCTCCATGACGCCCGGTCGGTAGTTCTGCACCAGCACATCGCACCTGGTTGCGAGATCGCGGGCCAGGGCCTGACCGGCGGCGCTCCTGAGGTCAATGGCGACACTTTGTTTGCTGCGGTTGAACGCGATGAAGAACGGACTGCGCGCCGGTTCACCGTTGGCGTCGACGCCGCGCACCTCGTCGCCGGTGACAGGGTTCTCCACTTTGATGACAGTTGCCCCAAGGTCGGCGAGCTGCTGCGTAGCGAGCGGTCCGGCAATGACCCTCGAGAAATCCAGAATCCTGATGCCCGCAAGCGGCGGTCGGGTCGTATCGTTCATGTTGGTGTCTGATCCTGTAACAGGCGGGCGGATTGTAATCCCGAAAGGCATCGGGCCTATCGCTGCCAGGCAGCGACTATTCATGAAGCGGGCGAAAAGAAGGAGGTGAACGGGTCGGAAACCCGGAAAAGCCGAGGCCATCTTGTCA
>MDTE01124560.1_pt1 | contig 13865 bp, 13 predicted proteins | sample 811231 | NCBI WGS metagenome assembly MDTE01 (sample SAMN05326651, study PRJNA326480) | marine metagenome | isolation source: seawater | place: Indian Ocean: Red Sea | collected 2010
ATTCTATGAATGCAATGAATTGGAAATTTAAAAATTTTATATTCCCATTTTTAGCACATTCTGTTGGCACATTATCAGGAGCATTTATTGTATCCAAATTTTCAAAAAAATCCAATATAGCAATACCTATCATAGTAGGATTATATTTTCTATCTGGAGGAATATATATGGCAACAATATTGCCGGCTCCAATTTGGTTTTTAATATTAGATATTACCTTATGTTATATTCCTATGGCTTTATTAGGGTGGAAATTAGCATATATAAGGGATGGTCTTTCTGCGTAATTTGTAGTTAATAATTATTTGATTGTAATTAAGAATACTCCAGAAAGGGCTATAATCATTGAAAAAATTCTTAGTTTTGAAATTTTCTCTTTTAATATTATCCAAGCAAATATTGTAATAAAAATAACTGATGTCTGCCCTATAATACTTGCAACTGGAGGCTTATCTATATTAGCGTACCCTATAATCCAAAAACTTAATGCAATAAAAGTTCCCAGCCCTGAGCTTAACAATATTTTTTTTAAAACTTTAGACTTTTTAATAGGTAGCAGCAATGCAAATTTATTTTTTTGAAATAAAAAAACTAACCATGCTATAATAAATCCAGGGAATAATCTAAATGCTGTTATCCATAATTGTAACTCTATCATATTATTAGTTTTTGTTAGTACTGGTTTAATTAACACAATTCCAAAGCTGCTCAATAATACGGCAATGATTTGTAAAACCATTCCTCGTTTTTTTATTTTTTGGTTAATCTCTATCCCATCATTTTCATATGTTATTATTAATAAAGAAAATATTACAATAATAAATCCCACCAATTGTTGTGTTGTTAATATTGTACCAAGTATTATAATAGAGAAAAAATAAATTACTGCAGGTTCAAAGCAATTTATAATTGCTACTCTGTTTGCACCAATTTGACTTAATGCATATATAAAAAGAATATCTGCAAAGCCCATTCCTAAGCAACCACTTATAAATATTTTAATGTAATCTGATGTTATTAATCCATCATACCATAAAGGCATATCAAATAAAATAAAAACAAATAAGAAGCATATTAATGCAATGGTGTTTTTTAGTGCTGTAATTAAAATAGGAGATAAATCATTGCTAGCAGATTTAAAAATAATAACCGCAATACTCCAGCATAATGCTGCAGTTAGCGCAGATATTTCTCCAAAATAAGAATAGTTAACTATTTGATTCATTTATATAAATCATACCCTTTAATGTTAAATCTATGTCAAGTGTATGATTGAAAGAAAAATGTGGGGCTAATAATTTTGAAAAACCTCCAGTCAAAATAATATTATTTTTTGTTTTGGTTTCCTGATTAACTCGATTCACCAGACCTTCAATTTGATCAATTGCACCAAACATAATGCCTGATTGAATATTTGTTTTAGTATTTTTCCCTATTATTTTTTTAGGAAATTTAAAATCAGTTTTATCTAGCAATGCTGCTTTATTAATTAAATATTGTGCTGATGTTTCAACTCCTGGAGAAATGATGCCACCAACAAATTTGTTTTTTAAATTTATAACATCAAATGTTGTTGCCGTCCCAAAGTCTATAATTATAGCAGGAGTAGAGTAAAGCTTAATTGCTGCTTTAATATTACACAATCTATCTGCACCAACAGTATCAGGTTCATCAACCTCTAAAATTAATTTGCTGTTTATATAATTAACTATTAAAGGGGCGATATTTAATTCTTTTTCAATCACATTTTTATATATTGGGGTTAATTCTGGAACAACAGAGCTTATGATAACAGCATTTAAATTGTATTTTTTGATAGATAATATTTTTTTCGTTATATTATCTGTTTCATCTAATATAATGGAATATATTATTTGTTTATTTTCAAATATTCCCCACTTAACTTTTGTGTTTCCAATGTCTATTGTTAATATCATATATTCAATATAGGACCATCAAAAATAATGTTTTGACCATTTTTATTAATGATTGCTTGACCTCTTTGATTTATTTTTTTAAAAATCCCTTTAATTTTCCCACCATTTTGTTTTATTAAAATTTCAGAATTAATATGATTACAGTATTTCATCCATTCCTTGATAATAAAAGATTCTTTAATATCACAAAGATTTTTATCAATACAATTTAAAATGTTAGCTAACAATAATTCTCTTTGAATTTTTTCTCCAGTGACAATTTTTAAGGATGTAGAATAATTTTTTATATTTTTTGGAAAATCATTTATTGACTCATTTACATTTATTCCAAACCCTATATTATATATAGAATTACTGCTATTATATTTACTCTCAATTAAAATGCCACCTAATTTTTTATTTTCATAGTATAAATCATTTGGCCATTTTATTGATATAGGGATGTCATACATGTTTTTAATACCTAAAATTATTCCAATTGGTATAAGGATTGCATGTAACCCATTTTTTTCAAGATTAAATTTTTGTTTTATCAAAATTGAGCATGCTAATCCTAATTCTTTAGTTGTAATCCATTTTTTTTTACCTCTACCTCTTCCTTTAGTTTGATCGTTAGCAATAACTACAAGGCCTTCGTTTTCTCCCTTATGATATAAATCCCATACATCAGAATTTGTTGACTTTGTAGACGCATAATAAATAATTTTTTTACCGATTAATTTTGTTTTTAAATTAGATTGAAACAATTCAACAGAAAACATATTTAAGTGTGTTCTCCATAATGTTTTTTAATAATGTCAGTGATTTCACCTAAAGTACAATTTGACTTAATACAATTTATAATAGGTGTTAATAAATTTATATTTTTATTAATAGAACTTTCTAATTCTTTTAATGATTGATCTTTTAAGCTATTTTGTCTATTTTTTTTAAATTTTTTCAACCTATTTAGTTGTTCATCAATTGCTTTTTGATCTATTTCCAAAAGATTTTTATTCATTTCACTATTATTTATAAATTTATTTGTTCCCACAATGATTTGTGATTTTGATTCAACCTTTTTTTGATATTCGTAAGATGATTCGGCTATATTATTTTCTTGAAATTTTAAATCTATAGCTGAAATTGCTCCTCCAAGTTCATCAATTTGATTAATTAGTGCAAAAGTTTCTTTTTCAATAGTGTGTGTTAATTCCTCAATAAAAAAAGAACCAGCTAAAGGATCTACCACATCAGTTACTCCAGATTCATATGCTATGATTTGCTGAGTTCTAAGAGCTGTCCTTGCTGCATTTTCTGTTGGTAAAGAAAGAGCTTCATCTTTAGAGTTCGTATGCAAAGATTGAGTGCCCCCTAAGACTGAAGCCAGCCCCTGTAAGGTAGTTCTAACTATATTATTATCAATTTGTTGTGCTTGAAGAGAAGACCCTGCTGTTTGAGTATGGAATCTGCACAATAATGCTTTTTTATCTGTTGCTTTAAACCGTTCTTTCATTATTTTTGCCCAAATTAATCTAGCGGCTCTAAATTTTGCTATTTCTTCAAAAAAATAATTATGACAATTAAAGAAGAAACTAATTCTAGAACCAAAATTATTAATATCTAGTCCCCTTGCAATTGCATAATTAATATATTCAATTGCATTTGAAAAAGTAAATGCTAGTTCCTCAATTGCATTTGACCCAGCTTCCCTAATATGATATCCTGATACAGAGATTGTATTCCAATTTGGCATTTTTTTATTACAAAATTCAAAAATATCTGTAACGAGTTTCATGCTTTTTTTGGGAGGGAAAATATATGTTCCCCTAGCAATATATTCTTTCAAAATATCATTTTGGATTGTCCCACGTAAATGTTTTATGTCAAAATTATTTTCTTCTGCTACCACAATAAGCAAGGCTAGTAATATTATTGCAGTTGAATTAATTGTCATAGATATTGAAACTTTATCAAGAGGAATATCTTTTAAAAGAATTCTCATATCTTCAATCGAAGATATGGGGACTCCTACTTTTCCCACCTCACCATATGATAGTTCGTGATCAGAATCATATCCTGTTTGTGTTGGTAAATCAAATGCAATAGATAAGCCTGTCACACCTTCATTAAGCAAATAATGGTACCTTTCATTGCTCATTTTTGCAGATGAAAAACCTGAGTATTGTCTCATGGTCCATAATTGTTTTGTGTACATATCAGGATATATGCCTGAAATAAAAGGGTATTCTCCAGGAATATTTTTCCCATAGAATTTTTTTAAATTAATATTTGAAATGGTTTTTTTAGAAGATTTTTTTGTCATATTACAAATTTAAGTTTATTTACAATATTTACATATTATTATAATTTTTTATGAATGAATTTGCCCATTTATCAAAATTATTTTTATTGATAGCATCTATTGCATCTTGAATAATATTATTATAAAAAGATAAATTATGTTGAGTAGCCAATCTATACCCTAAAATTTCATGTGTTTTAAATAAATGATGCAAATAAGCTTTAGAATAGTTTTGTGAAATTTTAAACTTATTTTTTATGTCAATTGGAGTTTTATCATCTTTATATTTTGCATTCTTAATATTTACTTTACCTGTGTAAGTAAATAACTGACCGTTTCTTGCATTCCTTGTTGGTAAAACGCAGTCAAACATGTCAACTCCATTGCTAATACACTCTATAAGATCGGTTGGAGTGCCAACTCCCATTAAATATCTTGGTTTATCTTTAGGAGCTATGCTGTCTAGGTAGTTGACGATTTCTAACATTTCTTCTTTGGGCTCCCCAACAGCAAGACCACCATAAGCATACATTGAAGCGTTTAAATTCAATAGGGATTCTGCTGATTCCAATCTCAATTCTTTATTTGTTCCACCTTGAATTATTGGAGATAATATTTGATTATAACCATATTTTGGACCATGATTTTTTAAATACTGAAAACATCTTTTTGCCCATCTAGTGGTTATATTAACTGCATGTTTATGTCTTTTAAATGTTGCATCAGAAGGGGGGCAAACATCAAGGCACATCATAATATCTGACCCAATTGATTGTTGTATATCTATAATTCTTTCTGGAGTAAAATAATGTTTACTCCCATCAAGATGAGATTGAAATTTTACTCCATTTTCATCTATTTTTCTTAATGAAGATAGGCTGTAAATTTGATATCCTCCTGAATCAGTTAATATACTTTGGTCCCAATCCATAAAATGATGTAGACCACCAAAGCTTTCCAAGATATCCATTCCAGGTCTTAGATATAAATGATATGTATTACTGAGAACCATATTATAATTCAGATTTTTGACTTCTTTAGTAGATAGAGTTTTTATTGCAGCATATGTTCCGATAGGCATAAATATCGGAGTTTTGATATCTCCATGTGAAGTTTTTAAAATTCCTGTTCTTGCAGAAGTCGCTTTGCATGTGGTTAATATTTCAAAGCAGGACATATTATATAAGTTGTATATTTATTTTTTTTTAGTAGTAGCTTTTTTAACTGATTTTTTTTTAGCTGGAGTTTTTTTAGCTGGAGTTTTTTTAGCTGGAGTTTTTTTAGCTGGAGTTTTTTTAGCTGGAGTTTTTTCAACTTCTACTTGATTATCTTTAGTAGCTTCAATAATTTCTGGAGTTTCTTCTTTTTTAGGCTTCTCAACAATTTTTTTCTTAGCTTTTTTTAATGATGCAGCATGTAGGGCATGAAGTCTAGCTTGGTTTTTTCTATGTTTTTTATTTGCAATTCTTTTCTTTTTGTTCATTCATACTCCAAACTTAAAATGTATTATTATCAAGAGGCTTAATATAAAAATTATTTTGTATTCTTTTATTAATTTATTTATTTAAGGCTAATTCAACAAAAATAGAGCTTCCAACTAGCATTGCCTCTTCATCAATATCAAAATGTGAACAATGTTGTGGAGTACTCATTAGTTTTTTATTTTTCGGGGCAGATCCTAAAAAGAAAAAACAACCTGGAACTTTATTTGAGAAATAGCTAAAATCTTCTCCTCCCATTGATAAATAAGGATTTTGGACATTATTGATTCCTGCAATTTTTTCAGCAGCAATTTTTGCTTTCTCTGTTATTTGATTATCATTAATTACAGGGGGATATCCATCTTTATAATGAAGTTCAATTTTAGCTCCAAAACTTTTTTCAATTCCAGATATAATTTCTTTCATTCTTTTTTTTATTAATTCTTTATTTGATTGTGTGTATGCTCTAGTGGTTCCTTTTAAAATTAGTTCATCAGCAATAATATTAAAATTATTACCTCCATTAATTTTTCCAATTGTCACTACTGTGCTTTCAAGGGGATTTGTGTTTCTGCTTACAATTGTTTGTAATGCCTGGATAAGATGAGATGCCACAACAACACAATCAACAGTTCCTTGTGGTGTTGCTCCGTGTCCACCTATACCAGTAATTTTAATTGTGAAGATGTCAGCAGCAGCCATAACAGGGCCTGATTTTATCCCTACAGTGCAACTTTTTTGATAATTCCATACATGCATTCCATATATTTCATCTACACCATCAATTGCCCCATCTTCAATCATATATTTTGCTCCCCCATAACCTTCTTCAGCAGGCTGAAAAATAAATCTAATTTCTCCTTTAATTTCATTTTTTTTCTTTGATAAGGCTTCTGCTGCACCTAAAAGCATTGCAGTGTGTGCATCATGACCACATGCATGCATTATCCCATCATTTACTGATTTATATGAAACATTGCTAGTTTCTTGTATTGGTAAAGCATCCATATCCGCTCTTAGTGCAATTGTGTTACCTGGTATATTCCCTTTAAGCTTTCCAACAACCCCTGTTTTGCCAACATTTTGTATTACATCTAATCCAAGGTTGTTTAATTTCTTTGCAACTAATTTTGAAGTTCTTTTTTCTTGAAAAGATAATTCGGGATGCTTGTGTATATCTCGTCTTGTATTTATAATTATTTTTTTAAGTTTTTTTATTTCAGGTCTTATTTTCATTAGTCAAAATATACAAGTCCAAAAACTATCATCATTTCATCTGTGCTTAATAATCCAAAATTAACTTCACTGTCTGTGTCATTATAATATGTTGCTCGAGAAATAAGAGCTTGATTTTGATTGATTGTGAGTGGAGGATCTAAAGATAATACTGGAGGGTGTTCATAATCTAAGGCAGTATATATAAGTTCTTCTTCTCCATTTGAATGCAATATTAAAACATCGAATCTAGTCATTAGCTGATGAGCATGAGTAAATAATTGAAATATATTTAACTGAGTTGCATCATCAGGAGCTTCAATATTTAAACTGTTTAATATTTCATTGGTGCTAAAAATTTCAGTTAAAGTAGTTTCTTGATGAGGAGGTAATGATATACTATTTTCACCTAATTGCATAATCCCAGCAACATGTTCTACATCTTGAGGCAAAGATGTATGTAAATTAAAATAGACTTCTCCTTGAATTGTTTCGTTCGTATAATTAAAATAATGAGGATTTAAATCTATACCATATTCTGAATCAACTTGTAGCGCAACGCCTTCTGGCATTGAATATGACCAGATGGGCCATTGAGTTCCCGTTATAAAAATATGTTCTTGGAGAGTGATTATGTTTGCTATCATTTCCCAATCATTGTCTACATAAGGATAATGTATATCCCTTATAATATAAGGTGTTGGTTCTTCAACTAAATCATTGGGTGGGAAATTATCAGAAAATTCATAAGCAATAAAATGATGAGACCCTGGAGCCATTGCAATTTCAACTCTATTAATATAATACGCTCCATCAACAGGAGGGGTATAATACAAAAACTCTCTTTCAGAATTTGGATAAACATCAAACGGAGGAATATGATGTTGAAAACCCATTTCTGGAGGATCTAGTGGTTCAAATACTGGCAAATCTACTTGTGAAATATCATTTAAAATTAAGGGGTCTGCAACTATTCCTGATTCTGGGGCACCAGCCCAAATCCAATCCTCTATAAAATCTAATTCGCCATTATATAAGAATGGTCCTCCAAGTGGCATTAATTCACCGTATTGAGGATGCTCACTATAAAAATGTATTTGATTATTAGCATTTATTTTTTCCCAAAAGTAACTTAATAATAATCCAAGCATACCACCTTCATTGTTTATAAGTGACAAGCCATTTTCTTGTGCAGAAGTATTATGGGGGCCCCTATTTATAAGTTGTGAATAAGCAATGTCTTCAGTTAAAATTAAATTTGATTGTTCTGCATAAAAAGATCCTTCATAATGACATTGAGTACACTTTGGTGTTAAAATATCTTCACTAATAATTTGCCAAGTATCACGAGTTTCCTGTTCTGAATTTAAAATTATATTAACTAGAGAAACAATATCTACAACGTTTAACACTCCATCAAAATTTATATCTCCTGTATCAATGAAAACATCTTCATTAAGAATTAGATTAACTAATTGAACAACATCAATTATGTTGATGTAATTATCGTTATTTAAGTCTCCTAGTGAAAGATTTATTAGGCATGTAAGATCACATTCTTCATATGTATCAAAGAAATAATCGGTATCATCCCCCATATCACATCCACTAATAAAAATACAATTATCTCCATTCCATATATAGCCTAGTGGTATTTCGCAATCCCCGTAGTTGTCAGGGTCTAAAATTTGGCATTCTTGAGATAGTAAAAAACTATTAATTATTACAACAAAAATTATTAATATTTGTCTAGATTGCAAGCACATCATAAACTAATTTATAACTTTATAAACAATTAAAAAATATATATTGATTGGAGATTTTGTGAACATCCGTTGGGAAAAAATTGGAAATTTTGAAGATATCAAATATGAATCTGGAACAAACGATGCTTCAGGAATTAATAAAATTACTATTAATAGACCAAAAAAAAGAAATGCATTTAGGCCCAAGACAGTTTTTGAATTAAAAAAAGCATTTTCTTTGGCAAGAGAAGATCAGAGTTGTGGAGTTGTAATATTAACGGGTGAAGGGAAAGATGCATTTTGTTCAGGAGGAGATCAGTCAATTAGAGGAGATGCAGGATATGTAGGAGAGGATGGAGTCCCACGTTTAAATATTTTAGATGTTCAAAAACAGATAAGATATATGCCAAAACCTATAATTGCAATGGTAGCAGGTTATGCAGTTGGTGGTGGACATGTTTTACATATGCTTTGTGATTTAACTATTGCATCAGAAAATGCTCAGTTTGGACAAACAGGGCCAAAAGTTGGATCATTTGATGGAGGGTGGGGAGCATCCTACATGGCTAGAATTTTAGGTCAGAAAAGAGCAAGAGAAATTTGGTATTTATGTCGTTTTTATAGTGCTGAAAAAGCCTTAGATTGGGGTTTGGTTAATGCTGTTGTCCCATATGAAAAATTAGAATTAGAAACTATTAAATGGTCTAGAGAAATTTTAGAAAAATCTCCTTTAGCAATTAGAATGTTAAAGGGGGCATTAAATGCAGATTGCGATGGCCAAGCAGGATTGCAGCAATTGGCAGGAGATGCAACAATGCTATTTTATATGACAGAAGAAGCACAAGAAGGTAGAAATGCTTTTAAAGAAAAAAGAAAACCAAATTTTAAAAAGTATCCCAAACTACCATAAATGTTAAAAATTAAATATTGGTTTCAATTATCAAGGCCTCAAACACTTATTGCCTCAATTTCTCCTGTGATATTAGGTTCAGCATTTTGCTATAAACATACTCATTTTTTTGAACTAAATATTTTTTTTGCAACCTTGATAGCTGCAATATTAATTCAAATTTTAACAAATATTATAAATGATTTATATGATTGGAAAAAGGGAGCAGATACACCAAACAGGCTTGGCCCTGATCGCATGGTTGCAAAAGGTTTTTTAAAACAGAGAGAGGTATTGCAAGCTATAAAGATAATAGGTATTTTAACTATATTGATTGGCTTTTATCTTGTATTTAAGGGTGGTTGGATAATTTTATTAATAGGTTTATCTTCCTTAATGTTTGCCTATTTATATACTGCAACAAGTTTTTCCATTGCTTATAATGGATATGGAGAATTTTTTGTTTTTTTATATTTTGGACTTATAGCATCTATTGGTACGGTTTTTTTACAAAGTACTCATTTTTATTATGAAGCACTATTAATTGGATGCATTACTGGCTGCCTAAATGTCTGTTTATTAGTTGTTAATAATTTGCGAGATGTAAAAGAAGATATGGAAGCAAATAAAAAAACATTAATTGTCAGGTATGGTGTTTTTTTTGGTAAAATTGAATTTGTAATTATGATTATCGCCCCTTATTTCTTTTTATATAATTTGCTAACTTTACTTAATCTTCCATTCTTTATGTATAGTTATATTATATTAGGTTTATTTAGCGTTGTATTAATTTTTAAAATTTGTAATAATAGAATGTTTTTAATAAATCAAGCTTTAAAATTTTTAACTGTTTATATATTCTCTTTTACTTTACTATTATTATTAAACTTTTAAAAAATGATTTATAAAAACATAGAACTTACACCTTATAGAAAATATCTGACTAGACCATTATCTAACTCATCTAATAAATATACTCAAAGTAAAGGCTATATGATAAAATTCTACATTGAAAATAAATGCGGATGTGGAGAGGTTGTAATATTAAATTCTTTTTCAAAAACTACGGGGAAGGAAGTAGAGTGGGCTTTTGAAGAATTAAAACTATCCTTAACAGTTGGGGATAATTATACAAAAAATGATTTGTTAAATTTATTTACAGTATATGCAAATAAAATTCCAGAATTACATTTTGGATTGGATACAGCTCTCTATGATGTTTTAAGTTCATTGCAATCTATAGCATTATCTAATTATTTAAACCCTGATTGTCGGGATGTTGTGAAATTTAGTTCAATATATCAAGAAAATACAATTCTGTCAAATGACAGGGTTAAGGTAAAATTAGGATTTGGATTCAATAAAGATATAGATAAATTGCTTAAAGTAAGTTCGCAATCTAAAAAATCTACTCTTTATAGATTAGATTTTAATGGAGCATACTCAACAAAAGAGGCAATAAAAATTTGCAAAGAATTATCAGAATATAATATAGAATATATTGAAGAGCCATTCAGGGATATAGATGAGAATAAGATTTGTAATTTTAAAAATGAAATTTCAATACCAATAGCTATTGATGAGACTCTAATCAAAACGCAATCTCAAGATTTAATCAAAAAAAAAATAATTGAATATGTAGTTTTAAAACCATCATTGTTTGGGAGTTTTAGAGATATCTTTAAGCTATATGAATTGACTAAGGCTAAAGGAGTTAAATTAATACTATCTTCATCCCTAGAAAGAATTGTAGGCAATTTGTCCTGTATCCATTTAGCTGCAGCAATGAATATTGAAGGTCCTCATGGTTTAAATAATAAAATGTTTTATGATTTTGAAACAATAAATTTTTATTATGATAGCTACCAGGTAATTATTAAAGACTTACAGGGTCTTGGGGTTTGCTGGAATGATAATTGATTATATAAATAAGATGGCAAAGATTGATCCTGATATGATATTTATTATTATAGATGAACAATCTTATTCATATCAAGAATTTAATGATAGAATTAATCAAGTTTATTTTTTCCTTAAAAGTTTAGATCCTGCAATTACTAGAATCAAAATTAATCTATCATGCAAATTATTTAAGTTGGCTTCTGTGATAGCATGTAATCGTCTGAATAAAATCCCTGTTCTTTACCCTGATAAGAAATATTTATTAAAATCATTTGATTATGAAAGTGAAGCAAGAATTGAGTTTGAATTAGATGACAATAGTTGTATAATGCAAGATATAAAAAAAGATTGCAAAAAAATATTTAAATATAATGAAAATGATGTTCAGCTAGTTCTTTTCACTTCAGGTTCAGAATCGAATCCTAAGGCTGTAGAATTAACTTATGACAACATACTCCAAAGTTCGTTAAACTTATTAAAAGCAACAGGATTAAGTAAGGAAGATAAGTATTTAAATGTTTTACCATTGCACCATATTGCGGGAATATCTATTTTTTTTAGATCTATTTATGTTGGTTGCTTATCCATAGTAAAGGCATATGACAAATCAACTATTCTTAATGATATTAAGGCAGATAATGCAAATGTAATCTCAGTTGTTCCTAAAATGTTAGATGATATCATCCCTCAAATTGATTCTATAGAAATAATTAAAAAAATGAAATTACTTTTAATTGGGGGGGATAGTATAAGTGAATCTTTATATCAATATATTTATGATAATCAAATAAATGGATATTGTACTTATGGTATGACAGAAACTTCTTCAGGAGTGTCCGGTTATTGGATTAAAAATAAAAGTAAATTTGAATTTGGATATTTGGGCATTCCTTATGAAAAATCTCAAATTGATATAAGCAAAGGTAAAATTAAAATTATATCAAATACAGTTATGAAAAAATATGTCAATGGTCCAAGGGCAAACAATTTATTTTTAACCTCAGATTATGGTAAGATTGTAAATGATAATATTTTTTTTATATCACGATTAAATGAAGTTGTTGTAAGTGGGGGTGAGAATATCAATTTAAATACTATAAGAAATATTTTAGAAAAAAGTTCAGTGCAAAATAAAAAAATAGTTACAAAATTTAAAAATAAAAAATGGGGCGATTCAATTGTTGTATTGCTAGAGGGAAAAAACAATAAAAAAATAATTAAAAATCTTAAGATAACATTGATTAAAGAGTTACCTAGATATATGGTGCCAAAATATTATTTGTTTATGGATACTTTCCCTTATTTAAATAATTATAAGATTGATTATAGAATAATCGATTCATATATAAAGGAGAAAATAAGTGATTCTGGTTGTTGATAATTTTGATTCTTTTACATATAATATTATTCAGTATGTTGGTGAGTGTGGGCATGAAATTGAAATAAATCAAAATAATAATATAAACTTTGATCAAATTGAAAAGGGGAGGTATACTCATGTTGTTATTTCCCCTGGACCAGGTGATCCAAATTCTTCTGGAGAATGTATTAATCTTATCCGAAATTTTTATAAAAAAATTCCAATTTTAGGGGTTTGTCTGGGGCACCAGGCAATTGGTGTTTTTTTTGGTTTTTCGCTTAAGAAACACAAAACAATCTGTCATGGAAAAATTTCAAATATTACACACTCCAATAATTCAGTAATTTATCAAAATATTCCAAACATATTTAAAGCTACACGCTATCATTCATTAGTGATTAGTGAAAATAAAAATATAAATAAAAGCATTATAGTTAATGCGTGGCTTGAAGATGGCACTATTATGGGGGTTGAACATGAAAAGCACCCAATATATGGCGTTCAATTTCATCCTGAATCTATACAAACAAAATGGGGAAAAAGAATTATTCAAAATTTTATAAATAATTGCACTATACAATGATAATAGTTGATGAAAAAAAAATAGGTGGGGATAAGTCAATTTCACACAGGGTGTTAATTGTTGCTTCTTTAATATCAGATGATAGTAAAATCAAGAATATCTCTTTAGGTGATGATGTTAGTACGACTATTAGATGTTTGAAAAAATGTAATATTGATATTCATCAAAAAAGAAATCAGACAACAGTAAATGGAGGGAAGTTGGTTGCTCCCTCAACTGTATTAAATTGTAGAAACTCAGGCACAACAGCAAGGATGCTCCTAGGTTTACTTGCTGGGCAGGATATTCCTGCTAAGTTAATTGGTGATAGATCACTTATAAAAAGGCCAATGAAAAGAATTATTATGCCACTAATTAATTCTGGGGCCACTCTTATTTCTAATAATAATAAACTACCAATAGAGATAAAAAGTGGTATACAAAAACCAATTATATATAATAGCGAAACTAAAAGCAGTCAAGTAATTTC
>MDTE01018247.1_pt1 | contig 13864 bp, 9 predicted proteins | sample 811231 | NCBI WGS metagenome assembly MDTE01 (sample SAMN05326651, study PRJNA326480) | marine metagenome | isolation source: seawater | place: Indian Ocean: Red Sea | collected 2010
TAAACAAGAAAATATATTTTATTACATAACAGTTATGAACGAAAATTATAAGCATCCAGCTATTCCAAAAGACTGTGAAAAAGGAATCCTAAAAGGAATGTACTTATTTAAAGAATTTAACAAAAATGGAAAAATTAAAATTCAGTTATTAGGATGTGGAACAATTTTAAGAGAAATGATTGCTGCAGCTGAAGTTTTGAGTAAAGAATATAATATTGATAGTGATGTCTGGAGTGTTACGAGCTTCAATGAATTGAGAAAAGATGGTATGGAAACGGAAAGAAAAAATCTTTTAAATCCAGGAGAAAAGCCAGAAAAATCTTATGTAGAAAAGTGTTTAGAAAAAAGAGACGGACCCATTATAGCAGCTTCGGATTACGTTAGAAGTTTTGCAGATCAAATCAGACCTTATCTTTCAAAGCCTTTTTATTCATTTGGTACAGATGGTTATGGGAGAAGTGACGGTAGAAAAAAATTAAGAAAGTTTTTTGAGGTAGATAAAGAACATATAGTGACTTATACTCTAAGTGCACTAGCAAAAGAACAACTTGTACCATCAAAATATGCCGAAAAGGCAATAAAAAAATACAATATTGATAAAAATAAACCCATTCCCACAGAGTTATAAATATGTCAGACAAAAAAAAAGAGATAGTTAGCGCAAGTCCAAAAGTGAGAAAATTAGCAAGAGAGTTTGGTGCAAATATATATGAAATTAAAGGCTCACAAAGAGAAGGAAGAGTATCGGAAGATGATGTAAAATCATTTATTAAAGAATCAATTTCTGGAAAAGTCGAAAAAAAACAAACGATAAAAACAGAACAGTATGAATATTCTGAATTTGGCGAAATTAGTATAAAAGATATTCCGCGGCTTAAAAAAATTGCAGGCCCACATTTACAAAAATCTTGGAATGAAATTCCACATGTCACACAACACGATGAAGCAGACATTACTGAAATGGAAAACTTTAGAAAATCTTTGCGAGATCTTTACACTGGTGAAAAACTTTCTATTACTCCTTTGCCTTTTATTATAAGGGCTGTAGTAAAAGCTTTAAAAGATTATCCAAATTTTAATTCTTCCTTGGATTTAAAAAAAGAAAAACTAATTTATAAAAAATATTTTCACATAGGTATAGCAATGGATACCCCGCATGGCTTGATGGTTCCAAAAATAAGAAACGCAGATAAAAAAGATATAACGGAATTAGGAAAAGAAATAAAAAAAATTTCTGAGCTTTGTAAAAATTTAAAAATTGATAAAAAAGAATTTTTTGGCGGATCAATGACAATCTCAAGTCTAGGAAGTATTGGTGGTAGTTTCTTTACACCTATAATTAACCAGCCCGAAGTTGCCATTTTAGGTATAGGAAGAGCTGAAACAAAACAAGTTTTTGTTGGCGACAAATATGAAAATAAAGTAATGCTCCCATTGTCATTGTCTTACGATCATAGAGTTATAGATGGAGCAGAAGGGGCACGTTTTTGTAAACATTTGCGAGAAAGCTTAGGGAAAGATTTTGCCTATAAATTAGCGGTATAGTTTTATTTATGAAAAAAGCTGTATCCTTTATTTGTTTAGTTATCTGCACTTTAATTTGGGGAACCACCTTTATCGCACAAGATTCAGGCATGGATCATATAGGTCCTTTCACTTTTAATAGTGTAAGATTTTATGTTGGTTTTTTAGCTGTTGCTCCTTTTGTTTTTTTATTTGAGAAAAAAAAAATAAAAGACCAAATTGGTAATAAGAAGCCGGAATTCATAAAGCTTATAATTCCGGTGGGAGTATTTTTAACTTTAGGATGTATTTTTCAACAGGTTTCTTTGCTTTATACCGATGTAGCAAATTCTGCTTTTTTTACAATTTTTTATGTACCAATGGTTCCTATTATTGTTTATTTTTTATTTTCTGAGAAGCTGCATTGGTCGATATGGCCATCTGTATTAGCATGTGTAATTGGAGGTTATTTTTTAAGTGATATTAATAATGTTGAAGTTAGATTCGGAGATACATTAGTTTTAATTGGCGCTATATTTTGGGCGCTGCACATTATTTACATTGGAAAAATTATACAGAAATTTGATTTACCTTTCTTTATTGCTTTAATGCAAAATTTAATAGTAGCAACCTTATCTTTTGTACTTGTTTTAATGTTTGAGGAAGTCGATTTTTCAAAAATTAAATTAGAAACGATAGAAATTTTATACGCTGGAATTTTATCAGGAGGAGCTGCATTTGCTTTACAAATTTTTGGACAAAAAAATATTTCAGCCGCTCCAGCAGCAATAGTCATGTCACTAGAAGGAGTTGTGGCCGCTGTTTCTGCTTGGGTAATATTAAGTCAAATACTAGGTATCAATAATGTTATTGGATGCCTACTTATACTTAGTGGAGTGTTACTGTCACAGTTAGCACCTATTTATGAAAAAAATCATAAATAAACAAATCCTAATATAAATAATGAAAGTATTATCCTATAAATTACAAATATATTTAAGCTAAATTTTTTAATAAATTTTAAAAATAATGCGATAGTAATATACGAAAACATAAAAGAAAATATTACCGCTATAATTGCTAAAAAATTTAATTCGGTACTTCCTTCTTTGTATATATTGTAAATTCCTAAACAACTAGCAGCAGCGAGTGTTGGTATTGATAAAAAAAAAGAAATTTTTGCAGATTCATATCTATTGAAACCATATAATCTTCCGGAAGTGATTGTAATTCCCGATCTACTTACCCCAGGTATTAATGCTAATACTTGAAATAAGCCAATAAAGATTGCTGACCTGTTGGTAAAATCTGAATCAATTTTTTTTGTATCTTTTGATTTGTCACTTAAATACAAAATAATTCCAAATATCAAGCTTGTCCATCCTATAACTTTTAAATTCCTTAATTCATTAATAAGCCCTGATTGATAAAGGATGTATCCAACTGGGATTATTGGAATAGTTCCAATTAAAATCCTAAAAAAAAATTTTTTGTTTTTTATAAAATTTGATAAGTCGCTTCTAAAGTAGAATATAATTGCAATAAGGGATCCTAAGTGTAAACAAATATCGATCAGCAAATTTTGATTAGCAAAGTCATAGTATTGAGCAACTAAAACAAAATGAGCAGCGGAACTAACAGGTATAAATTCCGCAATACCTTGAATTGCTGATAAAATTAAAATTTCAATAGAAGAAAGCATTGATTGTCATTATTACATAGCAGATATGCAATATAAAACACTATTTTGCTTGATTTTTTAAATTATAGGTCAGCATTTATGTCCTAAAAATCCTTTCAGGGCTGTTTATATTGATATAAAAGCAATGAATTATATGACAGACAAAATGCTAAAATTTGTAAATGTTGATCAACAGACACCTAGTAAAAGGTCTATCAAAAAAAGATTAGATGATTTTAGAGAAATTTATGATCAATTTATTCATGACAAAGCTAAAGAGCAATCTAGCAGATGTTCTCAGTGCGGCGTTCCTTTTTGCCAAGTCCATTGCCCTTTGAATAACAACATACCTGATTGGCTAAAACTTACTGCTGAAGGAAGACTTCAAGAAGCTAATGATTTAGCACATAGTACAAATAATATGCCAGAAGTATGTGGCCGAATATGCCCACAGGATAGATTGTGCGAGGGTAATTGTGTAATCGAACAGTCAGGTCATGGAACAGTTACTATAGGGTCGATAGAAAAATATATTGTAGATACTGCGTGGGACAAGGGCTGGATAAAGCCAATTAAAATTAAAAAAGAACAAAACCAATCTGTAGGAATTGTTGGAGCTGGACCAGCAGGATTGGCGTGTGCAGAAGAACTTAGAAAATCTGGTTACAAGATAACTATCTACGATAGGTATGATAGACCAGGTGGATTGTTAATATATGGAATACCGAATTTTAAATTAGAAAAATTTGTTGTAGAAAGAAGAACAAACCTTCTAAAAGAAAGCGGAATTAGTTTTCAACAAAATGTAGAAATAGGAAAAAATTTTACACTTGATGAATTGAAAGAAAAGCATGATGCTATATTGATAGCTACAGGTGTTTATAAACCTAGAGATATTAATTTACCGGGTTATGATTTAAAAAATATTTTTCCAGCAATGGAGTTTTTAACTGCATCCAATCGTAAAGGATTAGGAGATAAAGTGGAGAGTTTTGATAATGGAACGCTTAATGCAGAAAATAAAAATGTTGTGGTGATCGGAGGGGGTGATACGGCAATGGACTGTGTCCGGACTGCTGTCAGACAAAATGCAAAATCTGTGAAATGTTTATACAGAAGGGACAGAGAAAATATGCCAGGCTCTACCAGAGAAGTTTATAATGCTGAAGAAGAAGGCGTTGAATTTATTTGGCTATCAAACCCAAAGAAATTTAATGGCACACAAAGTATTTCTTCAGTATTAGTTGAAAAAATGAAACTTGGAAAAGCAGATTCTTCTGGAAGAAGAATACCTTTAGTAATTCCAAATTCTGATTTTGAAATTAAAGCAGATTTAGTAATAAAGGCACTTGGCTTTGATCCAGAGGATTTACCAAAACTGTTTAGTAATGAAAAACTTACTATCTCAAAGTGGGGAACTATAAAAATTAACTTAAAATCTATGGAAACTAGCATTCCAGGTGTTTTTGCAGCTGGTGATATTGTTAGAGGGGCATCTTTGGTAGTATGGGCAATTCGTGATGGAAGAGATGCTGCAACAGAAATTCAAAAATATTTAGAACAACAAAAGACAAATAAAACTAAAGCAGCATAAAATGAAATTATACAAAAAAAATTTAAAAAAGCTAATAGAGGGAAATGTTTATAATCCTAATCAAGAACATGATGCGTGTGGCGTAGGGTTTGTTGCTTCAACAGAAGGTTTGAAATCTAGGAAAGTTGTTGAATATGGTATTCAGGCATTAAAAGCTGTTTGGCATCGCGGCGCAGTAGATGCAGATGGAAAAACAGGAGATGGAGCTGGAATACATTTAGAAATACCCCAAGATTTTTTTATTGAAAGAATTCAAAATGCAGGAAGACAACACAAAAAAGGAACAATTTGTGTAGGAATGATTTTTCTGCCAAGGAATGATTATTCTTCGCAGGAAAAATGCAAAACTATAGTAGAAAACGAATTATTAAGAAAAAACTATTATATATATAGATGGAGACAAGTTCCTGTTAACACTAGAGTTCTTGGAGAGAAAGCAGAAAATAACAGACCAGAAATTGTTCAAGTAGTTTTTAAATCTAACAACACCGAATTAAAACATGATGATCTTGAAAGAGATTTGTTTGTTGTTAGAAAAAAGATTGAGCAGCAATCTAACTTGTTAAAGTTAAAAGATTTTTACATATGTTCGTTTAGCTCGAGATCTATTATTTACAAAGGTATGTTTTTAGCTGAAGCTTTATCTGAATTTTATCCGGATTTAATGGATAAGAGATTTGTTTCAAGGTTTGCAATCTTTCACCAAAGGTATTCTACAAATACATTCCCAAGTTGGGATTTGGCCCAACCTTTTAGAACTTTAGCCCACAATGGTGAAATTAACACTATTAAAGGAAACATAAACTGGATGAAAATTCATGAACAGGATATGAAAAATAAACTCTTTGAAGATATTGAAACTTTAAAACCCGTTATAGAGACAGGGAACTCAGATTCTGCCGCATTAGACAATGTATTTGAATTACTTGTACGATCAGGAAAATCATTACCACTTACAAAACTTATGCTTATTCCTGACGCTTGGTCAAAAAGAAGAAAAACTGTTTCAAAATCTAACCAACAACTTTTTAACTTTTTAAATAGTACTATTGAACCTTGGGACGGACCAGCGGCAATTTCTGCTACTGATGGCAAATGGATTATTGCCGCTCAAGATAGAAATGGATTACGACCCTTAAGATATACAGTAACTTCTGACAAACTTTTATTTGCTGGTTCAGAAACAGGAATGATTTCATTTCCTAATAAAAAAATTGTTTTCAAAGGAAGGCTAGGTCCTGGTCAAGCAATTGCAATTGATCTTGAAAAAGGTCAAATTTTTGACAGCAAAAGTCTTAAAAATAAAATTTCAAAGGATTATAAAAAATATAATAAACAAATAATAGATTTAGATAAAAAAATTAGAGCCTCAAAAGAAAAATTTCTTTTTAGGGGCGACGAATTAAGACGCAGGCAATTTTTAGCTGGAATAAATATTGAAGACTTAGAACTTATTTTACAGCCAATGGTAGAAGATGCAAAAGAAGCAGTAGGATCTATGGGAGACGATACGCCAACAGCTGTGTTGTCAGATAAATACAGACCATTATCTCATTTTTTCAGACAAAATTTTAGCCAAGTAACAAATCCACCTATTGATTCTTTAAGAGAGAATGAAGTAATGAGTTTAAAAACTCGTTTCGGAAATACTGGAAATATACTTGATTTTGAAAATTTAACCAAAGATAACATTTATGTCCTCGAAAGCCCAGTTTTATCAAATGCACAATTTGATAAATTTTTGAATTTTTTTAAAAAAAATATAAAAATTTTAGACTGTACTTTCCATACTAACCAAAGTTTAAAAAAAAGGTTAGACGAATTACGTTCAGAAGCAGAAGTTTCTGTTAGAGAAGGCACTAAACATATAATTTTAAGCGATAAAAAAGTTGATGAACATAAAGCTCCTATCCCAATGGCTCTCGCTATTGGTGCAATTAATTCAAAATTGGTAAATTTGGGTATAAGAGGTTTTGCTTCAATTAATGTTCAAACAAGTGAAGTTCTTGATACGCATTCATTCGCAGTTTTATTAGGTGTTGGAGCAACAACAATAAATTCTTACATAGCTTTTGATTCAATATACCAAAGATACGAAAAGGGATTATTTGGTAAAATTAATTTTGAAGACTGTGTTAGGAGATATATTAAGTCAATAGATAATGGCCTATTAAAAATAATGTCAAAAATGGGAATTTCTGTTTTAAGTTCTTATAGAGGGGGATGTAATTTTGAAGCTGTTGGTTTAAGCAGATCAGTTGTTGCTGAATATTTTCCAGGAATGATATCAAGAATATCAGGAATAGGGATTGTAGGTATAGAAAAAAAAATTAAAGAGTTACATAAAAAAGCTTTTCAAAAAAATATATCAATTCTCCCAATTGGAGGTATTTATAAATATAGAAAAAATGGAGAAACTCACCAATATCAAGGAAACCTAATTCATACATTACAAAATGCCGTAGGATCAAATTCCTATTCTACTTATAAGAAGTATGCTCAAGGAATATATGATTTAAATATAATAAATTTAAGGGACCTTTTAGATTTTAAGAAATTACGGGCACCCATAAATATTAAAGAAGTTGAAGGTATAGAAAATATTAGAAAAAGATTTGGTAGTGGAAGTATGTCACTTGGAGCTTTATCTACCGAAGCTCACGAAACCTTAGCAATAGCAATGAATAGAATTGGAGCCGCTTCTTGCAGCGGAGAAGGAGGAGAAGATTCTAAAAGATTTATTAAAAAAGAAAACGGTGACAGCGCAAATTCTAAAATTAAGCAAATTGCTTCAGCAAGATTTGGTGTAACTATTGAATATTTAAACAATTGCAGTGAAATTGAAATAAAAATTGCCCAGGGAGCAAAACCAGGAGAAGGCGGACAACTTCCAGGAACTAAAGTATCTAAAGAAATTGCAAGATTAAGACATTCTACACCTGGTGTAACATTAATATCTCCTCCACCTCACCATGATATTTATTCAATTGAAGATTTAGCCCAGCTTATTTATGACCTTAAACAATCTAACCCAAAAGCAAGAGTTGGAGTAAAATTAGTAGCTTCAACTGGGGTTGGAACTATTGCTGCAGGAGTGGCAAAAGCTAAAGCAGATGTAATTTTAATTTCAGGACATTGTGGCGGTACAGGCGCAAGTCCACAGACCAGCGTGAAGTATGTTGGTATACCTTGGGAAATGGGTTTAACAGAAGTTAACCAAGTATTAACTCTAAATGGTTTAAGAGACAAGATAACCTTAAGAACTGACGGAGGAATAAAAACAGGAAGAGATGTTGTGATGGCTACAATGATGGGAGCAGAGGAGTTTGGAATTGGGACAACTTCCTTGGTTGCAATGGGATGTATAATGGTTAGACAGTGCCATTCTAACACTTGTCCCGTAGGAGTTTGCACACAAGACGAAAGTTTAAGAAAAAAATTCACAGGATCTCCAGAAAAAGTTGTTAATTTATTTAATTTTATCGCTGAAGAGGTTAGGGAAATTTTAGCAGATCTTGGGTTCAAAAGTTTAAATGAAATTGTAGGCAGAACTGATCTTTTAAAACAGGTAAGCAGAGGAGCCTCGAATTTAGACGATCTTGACTTAAGCCCACTATTGGTTCAAGCTGATCCAGGAAAAAACAAAAGACACAGCGAGCCTAATTTAATAAATGAAGTTCCCCACAGCTTAGATAATAAAATATACAATGATATAAAAGATTTACTTGGAAAAAAAAATAAAATTGAATTTAATTATGAAATTAAAAATATACATAGAGCTGTTGGAACACGGTTATCACATTATATCTATAAAAAACTTAGTAAAAAAAATATCGAAAAAAATTCTATAATAGTAAATTTATCAGGATCAGCAGGACAATCTCTAGGAGCATTTGGGATAAAAGGTTTAAAGTTAAATGTAACTGGTGACGCAAATGATTATGTTGGAAAAGGTCTTTCGGGTGCAACAATAGCTATCAAGCCTCCATCTGAAAGTAATTTAATTAGTAATGAAAATACTATTATAGGAAACACTGTTCTTTATGGAGCTACATCAGGAAAACTTTTTGCTTCTGGGCAATCTGGTGAAAGGTTTTGTGTAAGAAATTCCGGAGCTGAAGCAGTTATAGAAGGCTGTGATTCAAACGGTTGTGAATACATGACTGGTGGTACAGTGGTTATTCTAGGTAAAGTTGGAGATAATTTTGCTGCCGGAATGACTGGGGGGATGGCATTTATTTACGATGCAAATAATGATTTTGAAAATTATGTAAACCCTAATTCAGTGGTTTGGCAAATGCCAGAAACTGAATACTGGAAAAATTATTTGAAAAGTTTGATCAGCGAACATTTTAAAGAAACAAACTCAGAAATAGCAAAAAATATATTAGAAAAATTTGACAAAGAAGTAAAAAATTTTATACAAGTTTGTCCAAAAGAGATGATTGATAAACTGCAAAACCCTCTGTCTACAAAGGTAAAAATTTCAAAAGTCGTATAATATTAAATTATGTTTTTTTTTAACTTAACTCAAGATATTTAATAATTATCAAAAGTTATTTCATCTAGTTCATAGCATATTTTTTTTAAATCTTTTTTTCTTGATAAACTATGATTTCCATTTTTTATTTTAATTAATTTTTTGTTAGCTTTATTAAATATTTTAAAAATTTTCATTGAAAATTTAATTGGGACCACTTCATCTTTTAAGCTATGAAATAAGGTCAAATGAATTGGTAAATCAATTTTTTTATTAAAAATTTTATTCTTTCTACCATCAAAAATTAATTGTTTTGTTAACGGGTAAGTAAAATCGCCATGCTTAAAGCTATAAAAATTATTTTTTATTATTTCATTTTTTATTTTTTTGTTAAATTTATTCCACATTAACTTCTCCAAAAATTCAGGAGCTGAAGATATACCAACAAACCCTTTAATACGTTTCTTAAAGATAGGAAATAAATTTAGAGCAATCCAGCTACCCATACTTGATCCAATAAAAATTAAATTTTGATTTTTTTTGATTTTAGATTTGATCAAAAGTTCAGAATCTTTTGTCCATTTTGAAATATTCCCTTTTATAAACTCACCCGAGGATTTTCCGTGCCCAGAATATTCGAATTTTAGAAAGTTTAAATTTCTTTCTTTGCAAAATCTTTGAATTTCAGAAGGTTTAGCACCTTCCATATCAGACATAAAGCCATGAAAAAAAACTATAGTAATTTGGCTTTTTTTATCCAATAAAGAATATCTAATCTTCCTATCTTTAGAAATTGTAAAATATTTAGATTTTTTATAACTCATATGACATAATTATAATATTTAAAGCTAATGAAGAAAAAAATCAAAGTATTACAGGTTATACCAAAGCTAGGTTATGGAGGTGCAGAAACAGGCTGTTATGATTTAGCCCACTTTTTGCCAGAACAAAACTGCAAGTCTTATATTGCTACAAGTGGAGGTGAGCTACTAAAGTTTGTTAAGAAAGATAAAGTTAGAGTTTTTAGATTACCAGTACATTCAAAGAATCCTTTATTAATATTAATCAATATTTTTTTTATTACTTTAATAATTTTATTTTATAATATTAATATTGTGCATGCGCGGAGCCGAGCGCCTGCTTGGTCATGTTTGATAGCTACAAAAATTACTCGAAGAAAATTTGTTACTACATTTCATGGAACATATAATTATAATAATAAAATAAAAAAATTCTATAATTCTGTAATGGTTATGTCAGATTTAGTTATAGCAGGTTCAAATTTTATTTTTTCTCATATAAGCGAGAATTACGGAAATTTTTTTTTAAAAACAAAAAGAAAGCTTTTGGTTATTTTCAGAGGTATTAACACGAACTATTACCACTCTAAAAAAATTTCTCATATAAAAACAGAAAAATTTTCTAAAGAAAATAACATTGATAGAAATAATTTTATAATTTTGTTTCCTGGCAGATTAACTCAGTGGAAAGGTCATAAAATATTCATTGAAGCTATGAAAATATTGTCTACGAAAAGTGATATTCAATCATTTGAAGCTATAATACTAGGAAGCGAACAGGGAAGAAATGTTTACAAAAAACAACTTCTTGGACTAGTTCAACAACATAGATTAGGAAAAATTGTCAAATTCATTGATCATTGTGAAACTATGCCAATTGCTTACAGGATAGCAAATTTAGTTTGTTCTTGCTCGATTGAGCCTGAAGCTTTTGGAAGAGTGTCAGTAGAGGCGCAATCAATGGAAATTCCTATAGTTGCCAGCGACATTGGAGGATCAAAAGAAACCATAATTAAAGATAAAACTGGGTTCTTATTTAAAAGTGGTGACCCAAATGCTTTAGCCGATACGATATTTACAGTTATGCAAAAGGATTATAATTCGTTGAAATCCATGGGATTTGAGGGTAGGAAAAATGTTATGAAAAAATTTGATGTTGATAAAATGTGTCAGACAACCTTTACTGAGTACAAAAAATTGATAGAGTTATCATAATTAATGCCAGATATTAAATTACCAGATGGTAAAAAGATTCCATTTTTAAATAAAATAGATGGATTCGAAATAGCCAATAAAATTAGTAAATCTTTAGCCAAGGAAGCATGTGTTATGAGTGTAAATGGCGAACTAAAAGATTTGAGCTTTCTTATAAAAAATGATGTTGAGGTAAGGATAATTACCACGAAAGATAAAGAAGGTTTAGAAGTCATAAGACATGATGCGGCTCATATACTTGCAATGGCTGTACAAGAACTGTTTCCTGGAACTCAAGTAACAATCGGGCCAGTCATTGAAGATGGTTTTTACTATGACTTTTCGCGAAAAGAAGCTTTTACCAATGATGATCTTAAAAAAATAGAAAACAAAATGAAAGAAATTGTTGATAGAAACGAACCAACTAAAAGAGAAGTTTGGAAAAGGAATGATGCCATAGAGCATTTTAAAAAAATTGGAGAACATTACAAATCAGAGATAATAAAAGATATTCCTGATAACGAAGAAATTTCAATCTATCATCATGGGAAATGGCACGATTTGTGTAAAGGGCCACATTTACCATCAACAGGAAAAGTTGGTAAACATTTTAAACTTACAAAAGTCTCAGGCGCTTATTGGAGAGGCAACTCAAACAATGAAATGTTACAAAGGATATACGGAACATGTTGGGGCACCAAAAAAGAATTAGAACAATACCTTATCAGACTAGAAGAAGCTGAAAAAAGAGACCACAGAAAACTTGGTAAAGAAATGGATTTATTTCACTTTCGTGAAGAAAGTCCAGGTGCAGTATTTTGGCATCCTAAAGGTTGGACTTTATTTCAAACTTTAGTTAGTTATATGAGGCAAAAGCAAAAAATAGCCGGCTATAAAGAAATTAACACACCAGAAATACTTGATAAAGTTTTATGGGAGCAGTCAGGTCATTGGGAAAAATTTGGAGAAAATATGTTTACTTCAGAAACCCCGGATGAAAAAACTTTTGCAATAAAACCAATGAATTGCCCAGGATGTATTCAAGTGTTTAACCAAGGCTTGAAAAGTTATAGAGATCTTCCTCTGAAGCTATCAGAATTTGGCAAAGTTCACAGATATGAACCTTCAGGAGCCTTACACGGTTTACTAAGAGTTAGAGCTTTTACTCAAGATGATGCCCATATTTTTTGTACCGAAGACCAAATTACTGACGAATGTTTAAGCATTACAAACTTAATTTTAGAAATTTACAAAGATCTTGGATTCAAAAATGTTTTATTGCAATTTTCAGATAGACCAGAAAAGAGAGTGGGAGATGATAAAATTTGGGATAAAGCAGAATCGGCACTTTTGAAAGCTATAAAACAATCTAAATTAAAATATGAAATTAATAAGGGCGAAGGAGCTTTTTATGGTCCAAAAATAGATTTTGTACTTAGAGATACAATCGGGAGAGACTGGCAATGCGGAACTTTACAAGTTGATTTAAATCTTCCAGGGCGTTTAGGTGCTACATATGTTTCTAAAGATGGAACGAAAAAAATTCCTGTAATGCTACATAGAGCATTGTTTGGTTCTTTAGAAAGATTTATAGGAATTTTAATTGAACATTATGCCGGCAAATTACCATTGTGGTTGGCACCCTTGCAGGTTGTTGTGCTTCCCATAACATCTGATTCAAACAATTATGCAAAAAAAATATTTGAACAATGCTTGAAAGCAGGTATAAACACCGAAGTGGATTTAAAAAACCAAAAGATAAATTATAAAATAAGAGAGCACTCGCTTTCCAAAGTTCCGCTGTTGTTAATCTGTGGAAAAAAAGAAGAAAAAGACAAAAGTATAACAATAAGGAAATTAGGTTCGGAAAAACAAGAAACGTTATCACTAGATAAAGCAATCAAAAATATTTCCCAAAAAAATAAACTTCCAATTAATTAAGTGGCATATAATAATCAAAATTACTTTCAAAAAAGGACTAAACCCAAAGGACCAAGGATTAACGATAGAATACGGGCGCGTGAAGTACAAGTCATAAGCAGCGAAGGAAAAAATTTGGGAACGTTGAACACGAACGAAGCAATTGGAATTGCAAAGCAAGAAGGATTAGATTTAATTGAAATTTCTCCTAATTCGAATCCACCAGTTTGTAAAATTATCGATATAGGCAAATATAGATATGATTTGCAAAAAAAAGCAAGTAAAGCAAAAAAAAAACAAAAAATAATCAATTTGAAGGAAATTAAATTAAGGCCAGTTACAGAGATTCACGATTATAATTTTAAAATTAAAAACGCTAATAGATTTTTAGAAAAAGGTGATAAAGTTAAATTTACAGTAAAATTCAAAGGTCGGGAAATGCAACACACTCATTTAGGCAATCAATTGATGGATCGTATCAAGAGTGACACTTCAGCTTTAGGAAAAGTAGAAATAGAACCAAAGTTAGAAGGAAGACAAATCATCATGATAATTCAACCTTTATAATCTTATTGTAAAGTAAATATAAAATTTGTATAAACTGGCATAAATTTTATGCCAAAATTAAAAACTAAAAGTTCAGCAAAAAAAAGATTTAGATTGACCGCTAAAGGTAAAGTAAAAATGCCTCA
>MDTE01108555.1_pt1 | contig 13864 bp, 6 predicted proteins | sample 811231 | NCBI WGS metagenome assembly MDTE01 (sample SAMN05326651, study PRJNA326480) | marine metagenome | isolation source: seawater | place: Indian Ocean: Red Sea | collected 2010
CCCTGTTGCATGCCTTGCCAGTCGATCTCTTTCTTGAAACGGTCAAGATTCAATTGGAGTGCGTGATAGAACGCTTTCTCTGCGGGGTCGTGGCGTTGCCAGTCCAAAGCGGGCAGTTCCTGTGTCATGTTTGGATTGGCACTGCTCCTGAGCGATTGCGTAGCAACATGTTGCATCATCGCCACCATGCGCTTACGCGCCAATTCAGAAGCAATCCTTCGAATGTTGGTCTGTCGCTTTTGCAGGTTCTGCAGCCGCATGTCGATCGATCCCTTTCGAACCATGGTTTGGATTTGAACGTCCAAACTGGACAACAAGGCTCGAACCATGTCCCAAAAATCCTGACGGGGGAGGGGAATCGGGACATGGCGTTGCAATTGCTGACGATGCGTGGTAAACAATTGCTCCTCGATCTCTTGCGCTTGCGCGCTGTCGAGATCTCGGAGGTTGGTCATGGTGAAGTCGTGGAGGTGACGGATTTTGAACCCTCTTACGCAACCCTTCCCTCTGCACCACCATGATGCACGCGAGACACCCTTTCATATCGGAAGCCTGTACCTCGCGAAGCGAGGTAAATCCCGATGAAGCCAATTGCACTTGCCGGTCATGCCGATTTCCGTCGTGCGGGAAGGGCCATTGGTTTGGGTCTGTTGTTCCTTCTCGCGCCGCTTCTGTCGGCGATTCAACCCGAAGAATTGGTTGAAACATCGGTGCATCCATCCACCTTCTTCACGCCTGCTGTCAATGCCACGGGCGTGAACCTTACGAGCACCAACATGTTGAGCATTCCCGCGAACGAAACGTTCCTCGGCGGTACCTTGGACATCACGCCCACATGGATGGAAGCAGGTTTGACCGGACACCGATTTGGCGTTGACCTCCAGTCGGGTTGGAGCGGAGATCACAACAACACACAGGGCATTGGCCACGGTGGCCAATTGAGTTTGGCACCTTCGTCAACCCTTGCGACGTTGACCGATTTTGAGACCCTCGTTGAAACACTTCCTGATTGGGAGGGACAAGGCACAGACCACGGCGCATGGAATGTTCACCAGTTTCCCTCGTCCTCGCCACCAGCAAACCATCCCGCCAATGCTACGGATGGACAACGTGCGTTGGCCACCCAAGCCTACGGTGGGTTGCAGGCCAACATGACTGGATGCATCGCTTCACCAGCGTGGGATATTCCAGCCTTTGTCAGTCGCTTCAACCTGACGTTTGACCACTGGCTTTCTTTTGGCGACGACGATGCGGCTTGGATGGAATGGCGCGGGTCGAGTGGTGCATGGTCTGTTCTTTCGCCAAGCGTTCCCTACCCAAACGCCTCCTCTCTGTCTTCCACTCCCAGCACCACCTGGGCCGGCCAAACCACCGCATGGCAATCGGTTCATGTGTCGCTTGACACGTTGATGACCGGGTCTTCGACCACCGTTCAATTCCGATTTTGTTTCAAGACATCCCCCGATGCAGGTGAGCGGGAGGGGTGGTTCATTGACAACTTCACACTTTCAAACGAAGGCGACCTTCCAGGTGCATGGTTTCACGGGAACATGACCGGCGACTATGCCAACAACGCCAATGGGCGATTGTACCTCCATGCTGATGTGTCTGGCTTAACCGGGCCGTTGGAAGTTGAGTATTGGGCGAATTGGGACTTGGAAGGAGGCTTTGCTGACAATTTGTTGCTTTCGTTGAGCATGAACAACGGCTCAACGTGGACCATCGTCTCAGGCATCCCCGGTATGCCAGGAAACGGTTTCACATCGCAAGGAACGTTCTACATGGACGAATCGCAAGGATGGATCCCCATATCCTATTCACTTCCAAATGGACTAGCGTCCCACCCAAACGCATCCCAAGCGCTCTTCGAATTCCACGTCCAAACCAATCATCAGACGGGATACGGTGGTTTTGCATCCTCGGGTTGGGAGGGTGTGTTCATCGATGATGTCGTCCTTCATCACCGTCGTGGAACCCCCCAAGCCAGCGTCATTCAACTGGCCAATTTCACCATCAATTCCTCCGACCAATACGGGGATGCAAGCGGGTGGTTGGAGCATTCCTCTCAATACATCAACCAGTGGGCATGGACCACCAACGATTCCATGAACGGGCCCGAAACCACCCGAGTATCCTTTGAGAACTCCATCGCAACCCCGCCCGGTTGGGCCATTGAAGGCGATTTGGTCAACGGTTGGGAAATTGGACAAACGCGCAACACATCGGGATACGGTCCGGGGGAGTTCTTTTCTGGGGCCAATGGGGCTGCCATCAATTTGACGACCCGGTATGTGAACAACATCTACACACATCTCGTTACCGAGGAATACAGCATCCCAACCAATGCCTCAGCGAGGCTATCCTTCCGCTCATGGGTGTGCACCGAGGCCAACTGGGACGGAGGAGGCGTGTCCATTTCCACCGATGAAGGACAAACATGGTGGTGGTTGCCTCCCGATGTGAACGGTTTTCACGACCAAATCTCGACGGTCAACACCAATTCGCCTTTCTTTGGCCAAGGTATCATCGACGGCTCGCAGCAACCAAACGGTTGTGGGAGCAACAAACAGCGTCCGTTTGAGCTGAAAACATACGATATTTCGAACCTGTCAGGCCAAGCCGTCAAAGCACGGTTTTCGTTCTTCTCAGACACCTTTGTTGAGGCCGATGGTTGGTACATCGACGATGCAGGGATTGAGATCGATGTGTTCGAAACTTCGGGCGCCTGGACATCACCTTCGTTGACCCCCGATGAACTGTACGGGTACGGCTGGCTGGACGGATGGTTCGAACAACCCGATGGTACCACGCTCAGCATCGATGTCCTCGACGCTCAACTCAATCCCATCCACGGCCACCAAGACCTCTCACTTCCTGCTCAGTTGGCCATCGACCCTCTTGAACACGCATCGGTTCATGTGCGTGTGAGCATGACCACCAACAACACCTACGTCACGCCCACCGTTCACAGCATGGTGCTCGGTCGAACGGTGTTTTTGGGACCGCAACACATCATGGACCTCACCAGCGGGCAACATGTAGCGAGCATCAACGACGATGGTGCCTTGGAGATTCATGCCCCGTTCTCGCTTTCGCTTCCCGAATATTCGGCTTGTCCGTTTGACGGATTCCGACTGATAACGGTGGGTGATAACCTGACCTGGAACATGCCCAATCAACAACTCATCTCAATGGGGCATGTTGCACAACCGCAGAAAACGACCTACCTGAACCATTCCTTGGGCGGTGATCTCCGCGTTTCTCCTGCCCTCACCGTTTCAGCCTCTGGCGGTGAAGTCGTGGAACGAGCCAAACTTGAGTTCGATTGTGTTCGTCCTACACAACAACCCTCGTTGCGACTCGGGTGGAACAACCTCACCGTGTTTGATTGGCCACCCGATGGCATGGGACCCTCTTTTGGATTGAACGATCATTGGAGCGAAACTTACCACGCGTCGACGGCATTGGGATGGAACGAAACGGCACCTTCGCCGCAGTTTCACCTCAACAATTCGACGTTGACATACACGTATCTGACGCTGGCACAAACCGTTCAACCGTCGTTTGGCCTTGGAGCGACGGCAACCTTGCTTGTGAACAATCGCAGCGCGGCCACAAGCCTGCTCGTCAACGGCGTGAATCAACCCCTGGTTGAAGACAGCGACATCGTCACCGTTTCAACCAACACCGGTTGTCCGTCGGCTTCCCTTACACGCACCTACTCAGCGAATGTTTCGGTTTACCGATGCGAATTGAAGTTGACACTGTCAGGCAGTGCCGATGTCAAGGCGCTCAATCTCATGCACTTGGCCGGAAGTCCTACGCTGTCCGTTGAAATCAATGCCAGCACCCTCAATTCGGCCAAAGCCGCCTCCTATGAGGGCGATGTGCGTGCCGTGCTCGACCTACCGCTTCACATCATGACCGAGGCTGGAGGCGTTCGCGTGGGTCTCTCTGCCAACACCCTGCCGCTGATGAACGAATACGTTGATCCGCCGACCTACGAACGCTGGTTACCCGAGACAACCGTTGAGTTCACCACCCATCATCAGCGGGAAAACCCGCTTGATCAAGGTGAAGATGCACCGGACATTGAACAGGTTGACTTTTACTTGAGCTCCACACCCTCCATCGAGGCCTCTTTCGTTCATGTCCGAGTTGACCAAATACAAACGTCGCCCCGGTTCCGTCAATTGGCAGGGGCTGGCTTCGCCTATCTCAACCCATCATCGTCAACCGTCAGTTGCTCCTTGAACACCTGCAGCATTGATTGGACGCTTACCAGTACGTGGTTGTTGGACGATGTGGACGACGTTCATGTGCTGATCCAAGCCACCGATGATGCAGGGCTCCATGTGGGCCCCTCGGTCTTTGTTCGTAAAACGCCGTTCAACGAAGTTGAGAACGATTTGGAAGTTGTCGACTTCACCGTTCTTGATTCGTTGTCACGCCGATTGGACGATTGGACCAATTCGTTTTGGCCCTATCACCTCGGCGAAAATGAATCCATGGTAGCCCAAGGGCGGGTTCGCATGGAAGGCATTGCTGGACAATGGGTCCTGCAAGGTCAGGGCGAAGCCAGCGTCACTCTTCGAGCCGTTCCTCCAAAAAACACCTCAGGGGGGCCTGATGAATGGCCATCCGACCCCGTAAATTGGTCACAAACATGGTCGGCTGAAATCGGTCAAGGCGGATGGTTTTCCATTCCGCTCACCTCCCCATCACAAACCGATGCCATCCCCAGCAACACCTGGTTGGAACTTGTCCCGAGCCTTTCCCGCCGTGGCCCCAGCACAGCATCCTTCCCCACCAGCGAAGACCGGACGGTCGTGTTGAACCCAACCCGACTTCTTCACGATACGGTCGCTCCAGAGGTCAACGCTCTTCACATTCTTGATTCAGGAAGCGAGGTTCCAGCAGACGGGCATATCATCATGCTCGGGAGGGACCTACCGCTGCGGTTGTCGCTGAGCGACCCCGAAGGCCTTGACAGTGTGCTGCAAGTCTGGACATGGATGGAGAAGCAAGACGATGACAACGGCGACGGCGTGATGGACGCTGAAGAATACACCATGCAGACGTTGAGTTTGAACCGTGGAGTAACCGCCCTTGAAGTCGATCTACCGCTGATCGCTTCCACAGACATCGTTCCCGACGGTGCGTTTGAGGGCCGATTAAGCGTGGTGGTGAAAGGTGGCGACCTTGCAGGCAATTCACTCCTCGCAGGAGGGGACTTTGGGGAATCCACGGACCTTGCGACGGTGATTGTGCAGCAACGAGCCGACACCACCGCAGATTTGGATGACATCCTTCTTGACACCGTCAACGGCCGATTGTTGGCCGGGCACACGCACCGCTTCTCCTACACTTTGGCCGATGCGAACGGCCTCTCCTCCCTCGACGAATTGCAACTGTTCTTGGTTGGTGAAGACCAACCTGAAGTGTGTTTCGTCCACTACCAACCGAGGTTTGGTGACTTGACATACGACACGGATTGTTTCATGCAACCTCCAGCCGTAACGGTGTCGCAACGTCCATTGACGAGCATCTACGATGTATCGGTTGAGTTTCGGCTTGGTTGGAACGCCAGTCAGACCCTTGTCAGCAACGGAGGCACCCCTTCGTTGAAGGTCATCGATGAGGGGCAGGACCTCGGTTTGGGCCTGTATCAATTGTCTGCGACGACGTGGGCTCCCTCGGTGGACTTGGAGATGAGGTGGATGAACATCTCGGACACAACCGCACCGTACGGCGATGCGAACGAAACAACACGGTGGTTCCATCGCAACGATGTCGTTCACCACCGCATCGGCATCTATCACGAAAACACCTCGATCTTGGCGCAAGAAGTTCCAGGCCCAGGCCATCTCAAATGGGTGCTAAGCGACGGGGAACGCACGTCTTCCAACAACCTCAACCTCACGCCATCCGGAGAACTCGAATTCAACGTTTCAATGAACGAGAACACGTTGTACAACGACGACGGCTCGTTCACGCTTGCCGTGGAAGGCTTTGAGGCGTTTTCGATCAACGACCTCACCTACGACCTTGTGATGGACGACCGTGCACCAAAACTGGTGCTGTCGCCGGGTACTCTGGAGCGCTTGGATTCCAATGCGTTGGAGGAGGTGAGGGTGACGGTCAGCATCAATGACGACACGCACATGCCCCCCTCCGGTTTGGCGATGCATTCGGTGTTCTATCGCATGGGGCAACCGCTTGAAGGAACGGAGCGAATCGACCAGATCCCCATCACAGAAGTGGTCAGTGAATACACCGTTTACAACGCTACGGTGAATTTCGAACCGACCGATGTGACGTTGATTCGAAGCGACATTCTCATCGTTTGGTTTGAGGCTTCAGACCGCTCAGGCCGCACCTTGACCGGTCTTGGAACCGCCACAGCTCCGCTCAATGTTGCCATGACTTGGGTCGCTTTTGAGCCGGTGTTCACCGACCTTTCAGCGACCCCCTTCCGCCCGAAGGTGGGCGAGAATGTTTCGGTGTATGCGAGGGTTGCCAACAACGGCTTGCTCGCGGGTGAGTTTGAAGTGCTGCTTCGAGACGATGAAGGCGGCGTGTTGGCCAACGAAACGGTACAGCTCAACACGAGTGAATGGGTGAATTTCGTTTGGAACATCGAGGCTTGGAAGGTTGGGCGACTTGGCTTGAGCGTCGAGATCGTCAACCACACGCCCCTTGTACCCATACCGCTTGCGGACATTCAAGCGAGCGATGGTGACGGTTCCAGCAGCAGTATGGCGACGCTGAGCCTCTCCGTCTTGGCATTGGTCATCGCAGGCGTTGTCCTCTTTACCGTACGTCAGCAACGGTTTCAGCGTCAGGAAGCCTACCATCTCGAGCGAATACGGCGCATCGTCTCCTATCGCCAACCGCCACCGATTCCACAGGACATCATGGAAACGCGCCAAGAGGAATAGTCAAGAAGAGAGGTCATTACGCCTCAACACGAAGCCGGGGTACCCGAGTGGTCAAAGGGGGTGGATTCAAGCTCCTCTGCATATTGCTTCGCAGGTTCGAATCCTGCCCCCGGCACTCATTCAAGCGTTCTTTCGTTGTGCTGAGGGATACGCTCTAAAAGAACACGAGCATTCAACGGACTATGCAGAGCGTCGTGGAGGTACAGGGCCTTGACCACGGCTTTTTCCAATTTCCAAGACCCACAACTCGCCACATCATCGGTTACATCATCGCAGCCGTGTTGTTCATGGTCTCCTACGGCATGTACGCCAGCAGCCTTGGCATTCCAGATGTCCCCCGTGTGGAAGAGGCCGATGTTCTTCCTTCCTTGTTCCAGTACCCTGCAGACTACGATTTCGAGCCTGTCCAGAAAGGGTACGACCAAAGTTACTATGCTTCTCATGCAGCGTTTATCGTGGTTCCGTTGGAATTGGAGGAGGGCGTCATCGCCTACGATGATTGCAGTTGGGAGGAAGACGATGAAGGAAACGGCGATTGGGATTATGACTTTTGGATGGCAGACCCAATGTTGCTCACGTTGTCTGACGCCAATGGGCAGCGAATTTCGGCCGGCTTTGACCGATACGGCTCCTTGAATCCCGAAGGAGAGGTACGCGAGCCAAGTTGCAATTCAGAGTGGTCAAGGACCATTGAGGGTCATGGCCTTGGTAGCGGAGAAAACCATCTGTTCAATGCCTTTGTTTTGGTTGAAGAAGAACCTCTGCGCTATCAATTGCTCTCGGTGGTTGAGGTCAATAGTTTCGCATCCGACTCGATGCCCCAAGAGGTGACGCAACGAGAAGATCGCGGCCGATGGGCACTCTTGGCGACTGGAATTGCGGGAATGATCTTCATGTTCAGCACCACGCCGTCACTGAAATACGACATCGCTCGTCTTCGAAAACAAAACGATGCGAACAGCAAAGACGTGTCTTCTGGTGTTGGGGTGCTTGGCAACGAAGGGCGTATGTTTCAACATCTTGGTCCGAATTTCGAGGTGCTTGGTGCCGCAAAACATCCTGTTCGCAAAGCGTCCGATGACTGGCTCTTTGGCTCACCTCCGTTGCCCGCGGCGTACGAAAACCCCTACGCACCAGACGGCGATGGTGCACTGATCCCAGAACACCCCACCAAGATCGGCACCCCAAAACCAGCCACCGTCACGCTTTACAGCATCGGAGCGGTGATTTTCTCGACCTCGTTCATTTGGTTGTCAGCCGATTTACGAGCCCGTGACGGTTCGGATTTCCATACTTTGGTCGGTTGGGGACTTACGGTCTTCGTGACCGTTGTGAACCTCGTTTGGTTCGTGATTGCGTGGAAGCAATTCAAACTCGTTCGCTTGATCAACGACTTGCCGACATCGCCCATTCGGAGCGCTGCGGTGGGTCAAGTCGAGATCGTGGGCCAGGTTCGTCCTTCTGTTGCGGGTACACCAGAGATGCGGGTGGGAGGTCGTAATCACGAGGGATTGGTGCAGTGGAGTTGGAGTTCGTACAAGTACGAATGCCACACCGATAGTGATGGCGACACGCACTGTTCATGGAATCACCAAGAAACGAAAACGGGGGGCGTCCCCTTCATGGTCCACGACGGGTCAGGAGGGATGCTCATCGACCCTGAACTTTGGGAGAAAGAAAAGAAAAAGATCGAACTCGGACCCATGCTGGATTCATGGCAGCGAGGGGATTGGAAATGGGAAGTCTCTGGCTTTGGCATTGGCGACCCCATCTACATCCTCGGGGATTGTGTGCCACGAACGGAAGACCACAAACAGGCTTGGGGAACCGATCCCGTGCTTCCCAATGCTCTGGTAACCGTGAAGCCCACGACCGACACCGGTGATGCTTCCGTGCTTCATTACGGGACGGAACTGGACGTGATGGCCAACAACCGTTCCATTTTCGAAATTCTCGTGGTCCCCATGCTGGTGTTCATCTTCGGTGTGTTCATGTTCCTCAACTACACGCCCTGAGGCCCGTTCCTTCAGTCCGTTGTCGGTCAGTTTCGCAGGAATGCATCAGTTGTTCGCCCGGGGGTCCTTCGGCCCTTCCGTGCGCTGAATTTCAACACCGTGGTTCTCAAGATAGCCAACACCGTTCTCGCCCATGAATCCCCCGTCAACGATGACGACGCGTTCAATGCCAGCGTGATGGATGAGTTTTGCGCACATCATGCAAGGTTCACCCGTGACGATGAGCCAGGCGTTGTTGGTGGGCACGCCGTTGGCCGCAGCGTTGCAAATCAGGTTCATTTCAGCATGATGGCAACCGATTTCCACACGAGTTCCCGACTCAACATTCATCGTGTCGCGAAGGCATTCTTCGCCGCCACACAAGCGCCCACCACCTCGTGGTCCACCGTTGTAACCGTCCATCAGCACCACGTTGCGTTGAGGGTCAACCAGCAAGGCACCAAAGGTACGACGAGGGCAATTGGAGGCCTCGGCCAACGCCAAGCACTGCTGGATTCGAATCTTGAGATGCTTGTCCTTCATGTCCTCACCACTTGAGATGAACCCGCATGTTCGTTTCATTGCTTCGCTTCGATGGAAAGGGCGTCATCGTCCACCGCTCCGAGCGCTTCCATCACGTTGCCCTGCATGTAGAGTGAGCCAATGGAGACCACCGTGTTCACCTTGGTGTGACCTTCGAACCACTGCACGGCTTCTTCGGGGTTGACCGTGACCCGGGTGGGCTTCAACCCCACCTCGTCAAGATGGTGAACAAGCTCCTCTCCTGGCACACCTGGGTAGCGCCCACCTTGCGGCACACTGACCACGATTTCAACGGGTGGCTGTTGTTCACAAAGGGTTGCGAGCGGAGCCAACATGGCACGCATGTGCGTTTGAGGCGATGTTCCGACCAACAACGCCCAATCATCCCGGTCAGCGAGGGCGACTTCCAACTCACGACACGATGCGATCATCCCGCTTGGGTTGTGGGCCCCGTCCAAGATGAACAGCAGGTCGTCCCTCTCCTTTCCATGAAGCCGTTGCATGCGGGCCGGCCATTTCAACCCCCGAAGGTCGGGAAATGCATGAGCCTTGCATGCACCGATAAATGGCCATGCAGCCCTCGCCAGCGCCATGGCCTCCTGATGGTAGGTCCAGGCCGACTCGGCGTCGACCCAGTGCAACTTTGCAGGGGCGCAATCCTCTCCCAGAAGAGGATTGCCTGCCTTGTCAGCCCCAGCGACGATGGCCTCAACGACCTCCGTCTGCGGAGGGCGACGCACGACCAGAGGGGCGCGAGGGCGCGCAATGGCGACTTTTTCACTCGCAATTGCAGAAAGCGTTGAGCCGAGAACATCGCTGTGTTCCAGACTTAACGAGGTGATGACGCTCACATCGGCGTGGGCTACGCGCGTGGCATCGAGCCGACCGCCAAGGCCGGTTTCAAGGACCACAACCTCCACATCGCTTTGGTTGGCGACCACCATGGCCACGAGGAAGGTTGTTTCAAAGAACGTCAACGAAAGACCCGATTGTTCACTCATGGCTTTGACCGTTGCCAAGGCTGCGTCAAAGGTCGTCGGAGCGACGGGCCGTCCATCGATTCGAATGCGCTCTTCAATGCGAACCAAGTGGGGTGATGTGAAGGAGAGGTTTGGAATGCCAACCTCGGTCAACGCAGCACACAAAGAAGCCACCGTTGTTCCTTTTCCGTTGCTACCAGCGACATGCACCACCTCATGATGCGGTGCTGGAAGTGCAAGCAATTCCAACGCGCGCTTGGTGTGCTCAAGCCCCAGCGCCATGCCGCGAGTTTTGGTGGATTCAAGCCAGGCTCGCACCTCCTTTCTGTCCACCATGTGAAGGGCGAACGGTGGCTTCATCATGGCTCTTTCCTCTCGCCTTTTGGGCGCTGAATTCAACGCGACGCTGATATGCGAGGGGTGAATCCCATCACCATGACCGATGAGGCTGAAGGCGGACAGGACCGTACCGTCTCTCGGCGATTTGCCGAGGTTGAAGACGAACTTCGCCAAGGTGACCGTCTTCTATCTCTCATGGCAGAACAATGGCGCGGTATGGCTGGGATGGCTGGTATGTTCGTTGCGACCATCGCCCTCGCCATGTACATCCGGCCTTACTACGATGTTGGTGAACTGCATGCATTCGGAGCCTCCGGGGCCACCCAAGTGCGCTATGTTGGCGTGCAACTCATGGCGATTTTTGCCTTCACGGCGCTCATCATCTACCTCGCAAAAGTGGGCATGGACTACATCATCAAATACGGTATGTACGTTGTTCTGACCCTTGCATTGCTCTACACCATGGTGCCGCTTGCACACATGGCGGTGCTTGACTTTGACACTGAACCCTTTGACATCACCGACACCCATGTCCATGACGGCGCCGTCCTCGGTACGTGGGGGGATTACGGTTTCATCACCGCCAACATCAGCGACGACGATCTCAACACAACGGTTGAAATCGCTGCGTGGGACGTCAGCAACGGCTATTTGGAGCCGATTTGGAGTATGGAACACCCCCACAACATCGCCGACACCTCCTCGCCTGTGAGAATGACGACAGCCGCTGACCATCTCTCCTTCGCCAGCGGTGCTTACGCTTGGAGCGTGGACATCGATACTGGAGAACTCATGGAAAGTTATGATTGCTTTGAGTGGGACGAAAACGGTGAAGCGGTACCGCTTGACAACATGTTTGGTGGTTGCGCGCTGGCGGTCATGACCGATGATGCGGTGTACTTGGCCAATGCCTTTGATGAACTGCTTCGCTACCGAACCTTCGAGCAAAGTCCCGGTGTATTGGGCTATGAGGCACGCTGGCGAATACCAGGGTTTTCAACCGGTGATGGCGCCGTGCTCAGTCAGTTGTTGAGCAACGACCAGTGGATGCTGGTAACGCCTTCACAAGCAGCAGGGATCCTGCTCGAGGAGAAAACCACAGCGTTCGGGTTGGGGCAGGGCGGCATGGAAAACGCCACCTATCTCTACCAGCATGCCACCGAGAACGACAGTCAATTCACCTCGGCCGATGTCGGTTGGTCACCCTTCCTCGAAGAAAACTTCTCCGACACACAAGCCGACCCTGAAACACGTCAGCAGCGCATGATTTTGCTCGGTCAGGCCGATGGAACCGTCACCGGCGTGGAATGGAACGGAACCTATGCCAACGAGTCTGCCTATGCAGTCCAAGAACGCATGCTGCTGGATGGATTGGTTGACACCGTTCGCTCGGTTCGCTTGACCGATTTGGACGAATCAGGTTACAGCGACATGCTCATCGCTGACGACACCGACGCCTATTGGCTCTACACCACCTCGCTGGCCAACCGAGCCACCTTCCCGGTCCCAGAGAACAGCACGCATGTGTTCTTTGCCATCGATGATGACACCACTTCATTGGTCGCCGTCCAATCGAACGCAACGACCACCGAAATCAACGCCGGTGAACTGACCTCCGCTATGTTCCCGCTCTTCGGTCTTCAATTGTTGCTCGTCCCAACGCTTGTCGGTCTTGCGCTCACCGGTTTGCTTCTGGTTCTTCTGATCGTACATAGCGAATGGTACGTTGTCAACACCACCGGCGTTCTTCTCGGTGCTGGCGTCTGCGTGATGCTGGGCGTGACGTTCGTGCCCGCGCTCGCCATTCTGTTCATGGCCTTGGCAGCGATCTACGATTTCTGGGCCGTCTACAAGTCAAAACACATGCTGGATCTCGCAGACACGATGATCGGCCTGCGCCTCCCCATACTTTTGGTCGCTCCCCAAGACAGCGATTACTCACTGATCGAGGAAACGGAACATGCAAAAGCATCCGCCAAGAAAGAGGCCTCTGCCCCTGTGAACACACGCCCTGCGAAAAAGCGAAGCGAGGCCATGTTCATGGGTCTTGGTGACGTGATCTTCCCTGGAATGCTGGTGCTCTCGGCCATGCAATGGCTTGACCCAAGCGTGGCGTTCCAAGTTGCCATGACCACCCTCTTGGGTGGATTGTTGGGCTATCTGGCGCTGATGACCTATGTCGCTCGCGGCAAGGCACAGGCCGGCCTTCCGTTGCTCAACGGTGGCGCCATCCTTGGTTACCTTGTGGGCGGTCTGCTCTTCCTTGGAACGGAAATCTTGAGGTTCAACATCTCGTGGTGATGCTCATGCTGGACATAACGATGTTTCGAGACCATGCGGATGTGATTCGAGCCGATCACACGAAGCGCGGTCTTCCCTACGACAACATCGAGAAGGTGATTGAACTCGACCAAGCGTGGCGCAATCTGCTCCATGAAACGGACCAACTCCGTCGAGAAAAGAACGAGGCGGCTCGGGGCATCGGCGCGGCCAAAAAAGCCGGTGACCAAGAAGCGGCTCAGAAGATCCTCGCACAGGTTGCCGATTTGGGCGAGCGCATTGCTGCACTCGAAGCCCAAACCAACGAGGCGATGGAGGTTCGCGACCGCCTGCGCATGTCGATCCCGAACATCCTCCACACGGACGTGCCCGTGGGCGAAGACGAATCGGGTAACACCGTTCACGCCGTTCACGGAACGAAACCTGACTTTTCCTTTGAGCCGCGCACCCACAACGAACTCATCGAGATGAACAAGTGGGTTGACCTCAAGCGGGCGGCCAAAATCACCGGAAGTCGATTCTACTTCCTGAAGGGCGACCTCGCCCGCCTTGAATTCGCCCTCCAGCAATACGCAGTGGAGTTCCTTCGCCAACGCGACTACACCTTTGTCCAACCGCCCGTGATGATGAACAGGGAGGCCTACGAAGGCGTCACCGATCTGGGCGACTTCGAGACCGTGATGTACGGCATTGAGCCGGACAAATACTACATGATCGCCACCTCCGAGCACCCGCTCACCGCGATGTACATGGACGAAACCATCCCCGAAGAGCAGATGCCCATGCG
>MDTE01039735.1_pt1 | contig 13863 bp, 6 predicted proteins | sample 811231 | NCBI WGS metagenome assembly MDTE01 (sample SAMN05326651, study PRJNA326480) | marine metagenome | isolation source: seawater | place: Indian Ocean: Red Sea | collected 2010
ATTCTCTAATCTATTAAGAGGCATCTTCTTATTTCGGCCAAAATATTTCTATGTTCTATTTAGTTAGGCAGATAATCTAAGGTGTTACCTTTATAATCCAATATACACCTTGATACAAAGGTATAATATTAAATGCTGCTCCAGAACCAACAAATGATGATCTTCCTACGTTAGCACCACCACCAGTACCTACGAAATTATAAGACTCATACCATCTACTTCTTCCAGTTCCCGCAGAAACCTGACTAGTAGGACCTACAGTATAACCATTTGGATTTACACCAATGTTAGCACCATGAGCAACATGATGAAAGTGAGATGGTAAATTTGCTTCTTGTAGGGTTGCTGTATTTGAACCACCTCTTCCGTTAAGAGGAGCCCAACCAACACCGACAAGAAATCTACTTTGACAATCAGGAATATAAAAAGAATTGCTATCAGGTGCACCATATGTTGTTCCAAGAACAGCAAATAGTTCAGGATATGCTGCACGACTAAGAGGATTTCCATTAGCAAGTCGCCATCCTGTAGGAAGGGTGGTACCTGGCCAAGCTACTATAGAACCAACGGGCGTTCCACCTGAACCAGAAGGTCCAACATTTCCTTTATTACCTTTTTCTCCTGGAGCTCCTTGAATACCCTGAACACCTTGACTTCCTGAGGTTGCTGCAGCACCTGAGGATCTGGTCATGACGAGTTCACATTCATATACATTTGTTCGTATCTGTTGACTGCCATCTGTGATACGGGCATATTTTCTAAAACCACGAACTTCAATATAATCACCACTAACTAATTGTAAACTATGAACAATTTTGAGTGTGTCAAATCTTCTATTAACTACATAACCATCTAAATCATTAAGAGCTGAACGTGATGAATTGTGGACAGTAGAAAGAATGAGATTTCCATTTTTATACAACGCGATAGAAGGTCTATCAGCATACTCCTGATAACTTTCTATACCAATATTAGCAGTTATGTTGTAAATACCATCACCACTAACTGATACCCTTTCAGGATTGGTAGTATTACTATGACCGAAAACATTTCCCTTAAATGTTTCTACATCAAATTTGATTGGAACTGGTGAAGATATATCAGCATTTATATCCTCAATCATTGAAGTAGATCCAGATTTTCTGAAATGAGCGTAATCAAGACTACCACCTGTATTTGTTCCCTTACTACCTTTTACAGAAACACCACGATTTCCTTTCTCACCTTTTGTAGCGACACCTGCATCACCTTTTTGACCACGATTTCCTTTCTCACCTTTTGCGACATCGCCACCTTGAGAATACTGTATTATATAAGCAAGAGCATAATATGGTGGTTTATTTTCATGTGATTGACCACTTCCAGCATTCTGTATTGTAAAAATTTTATCATTACCATTTGGTCCAGATGCATATCCTGTGCCATCACTTGGTGCTGGAGGACTTATATCCTCTCTACTGAAGGCGATGAATTGTGGACCATGTGGTCCTGTTTGATTGTCAAAAGTATGAGTATGAGAAGGTATTTGACCTAATGTAAGGGTTACTTCTGACTCACCACCAGTATCTCCAATTGAATAATTACCACCAGCACCAATAATAAATCTATCTCTTAAATCAGGTAATTTAAAATTACTTCCACTTCCACCATGTGTATATCCTATGACATTAAATAGAGCAGCATAAGCAGATGTGTTGAGAAATGTTCCATCACATAAAAAATAACCCTGAGGAACAGCATTTATAGATCCTGACCATGCAATTATCTGACCTATTGGAGATCCACCAACTTCTCCTTTACTACCTTGAATACCTTTTTGGCCACGATTTCCTTTATCACCTTTAAGTCCACCTGCTCCTTCAATACCAGGTCGTCCTTTATTTCCTTTGAGACCTTTGTTTCCTTTTATTCCTTTGTTACCTTCATCTCCACTTTTACCTTTATTTCCTTTTAAACCTTTATTACCTTTATTACCTTTATTACCTTTTGCTACAACATCACCTTTTAAACCTTTAATACCCTTTAAACCTTTATTTCCTTTATTTCCCTTTATTCCTTTATTACCACCAGAACCTATATTTCCTTTATCTCCTTTATCTCCTTTATCTCCTTTATTACCTTTAATACCTTTTGAACCATCAACACCAGTTCCATCAAGACCTTTATTACCTTTTAGACCTTTATTACCTTTATTTCCTTTTATTCCTTTATTACCTTTTGCACCATCAGCACCAATTCCATCAATACCTTTAGCACCTTTTTCACCCTTATTACCTTTTAATCCTTTATTTCCTTTATTTCCCTTGATACCTTGAGATCCTACATTACCAAGTTCTCCCTTTTGACCTTTGAGACCTTTGAGACCTTTTTCACCCTTATTACCTTTTAATCCTTTACCACCCTTTTCACCTACAAATCCTTTCTCACCTTTTAATCCTTTAAAACCTTTGTTACCTTTGAGACCTTTACTACCTTTGTTACCTTTTGAACCTTCAATTCCTGAAATTCCCTTCGCACCTTTAATTCCTTTTTCACCCTTCGCACCTTTTTGTCCCTTCTCACCTTTATTTCCCTTGATACCTTTAATACCCTGAGAACCTGAGGAACCTTTATTACCCTTTAAACCTTTATTTCCTTTATTTCCTTTAACACCTTTCTCTCCTTTGGCTCCTTTTGCACTTATGCCAATCGGCACCCAAGATCCATTTTTTCTTACTTTAAGAGACATGATATATTTTTATTAATTATTTATAACTTCATGATGAAAGTTAGTGCATAGTATGGAGGTAGGTTCTTATTGATTCCAGACTCTCCTGCATTATTCATACTAAAAATTGTAGCATTATAACCACCAGCACCACCGTAAGGATAGGTGGTGCCACCATTACCTGGAATAACGTGACCACCATCAATTGATGTGCCATGATTATGTTCAACAAGCACAGCATCAGCACTACCACCAGTATCCCCTCGATTGTATGAAGTGCCAGATGCAACAATGAATCGATCTCTTAAATCTGGTGCACCATTTGTGCCATCACAAAGAGTCCATCCAGAGGGAGCAGTATCTCCATTATACATAACAATGGATCCTGATGGCATAAATCCACTTGTATTTGTACCATCTGTATCATACCATATATCACCATCACATACAACATAGTTGCCACCTGGTGTTGTAGTTGGATCATTATCTTGAACATATTTTCTACCATAAGCGTTACTTGTCTCCGCAATACTGACTGTTGATATACCAGCAGACGTTGGAGTCACCGTAATTGGATTGAGTGGAGTGTCGTCTACACCACAATAATTTTCCTGTTTAACATCAATTGTAGTTATGGTACCAGGAGCCATTTCAACCCAATCAAGTTCAGATCCTGTTGAAGCTAATACTTGTCCTGGAGATCCTAAGTCTCCATCTTTATCTTGAAGTCCACCACTAATTTTAACACCATTAATAGTAGTTTCGAATTTAAGATTGTTAGCATACCTCAATTCAACACGGTCACCCTCGTAGAACCTTGCCATATCTTCAGTTTCATCTGCATTTCTTATTGCAACTTGATTGGATAATATAACAAGATCTCCTGTTCCAGCATCTCGAATGTAACTATGTCGATATATCGAACCTGGATCATATGGAGAATTACCATAATATATTTTTAATGCTTCATTGTTTCCAAACGTAGCTAATGAATCATTATTAAATTTAAGAGCGTCAGCAGATTTATCCCAATAAACCGACTTAGCAGTTCCAGCATTTCCCCAAAATTCAACATCATTTTTAAAGGTTGCGATTCCTGTCACATACAAATCGTCTATATTCACATTTACACCATTAAGGTTATCTGCAAATACTTCTTTCCATCTTAAAGTCTCACTTCCCAAATCAAATGAAGAATCACTATTTGGTAGAATGTTTGAATTTACTTTTGAATTAAATACAACGTTGTCCGATATGGCATCTCCTAATATTGTATTTCCTTTGAAATTTGAAGATCCATTTACTGTTAAACTATTTGTAAGAGATATATCATCTGCATCTATTTGACCTATAACTGTAACTCCGATACCAGATGTCATAAGTCTTCTATTAGTTGGTGAAGAATTATAATATAATTCTACAGCACCACTTCGAATACCACGGAACCAACTATTTCCATTTGTTGAATTTAAAAATAAAGTTTTGTTGGCATTTACAAAGAAATTAGAAGATACGCCAATCTGTTGAATATAACTTTCGTTTGTATATCCATTGTGATAAATTTGTAAGTTACCATTTGATCCAAACTTTGCTCTTGCTCCGCTTACAAAATTAAGAGAGTTATCTGTGCTACTCCAATAAGATGACTTAGCAGCACCTGTATTTGTCCAAAATTCAACATCACCTCTGAAAGTTGCGATGCCAGAAACATTTAAATTATTGAAATCAACTTGATCGATTAGTAAATCTCTTCCAATGTAAAGATCCCGTCCTACATACAAATCACCACCTGTGGTAGTAATTCCACCAGATGATGCCAGAGTTGTAATACCAGTAACACTTATATTTTGTCCAATATTTAAATTTTTCTCAATACCTACACCACCATCAACTGTAAGTGAACCAGTGTCTTTACTAACTGATTGTGTAGTTGAATTTAAAAATATATCTGCGTTCGATTGAACTGCTCCACTCGCAGCGTTTAATACTAAAGCACCAGAATTAGTTGTAATTGTATTTGTATCTACCTTAATATTCATTAAAGTTGTGATACCAACTGTCTTTAATGTTTGAATATCTGCTTGTCCTGTTCCAGATAAATTCAGAATATTTAAAGTATCAGTTGCAGTTGTATATGTAAAATTAGAATCATCAATCAACTCTCCCGACGTTCCAGCAAAAACAACACGGTTCTGTGTTAAATCTTCAACTCTTGCGGTATTAGCAGCAATTCCACCATCTGCTTTAATTTGATTTACAAAAGTTGAAACACCAGTGACAGTTAGACCATTAATAAATATTCCACCTCTGAAAGAGGATATTCCAAGAACATCAAGTAATACTCTAGGTTGAGTGCTTCCAATACCAACACGCGAAGTATCAGAACGATAAACAAAGTTCGGTGCACCATCTACCAATCCAGCAGTATTATGATATTGAACATCATATATTGTTCCACCCGCACCAGTTCTGACAGCGTTGTTACTAATCCATTCAACACCTGTGGTTCCCTTTGATAAAAGATTTCCTTGAGAACCAGGATCATTATTAAAATCATATATTGTTTTTCTTAATCGAAGATTACCATTTACATCCAATTCTCTTGTTGGATTAGTAGTTGCTATGCCAACTAATCCTGTATTGGCAGCGACAGTTAAAAATGTCCCTCCAACTCCAACTTTTAATCCAGTGTCACCAACTTCTAATCCTTTTCCAACAGTTAAGATACCAACAGTGCTATTAAATACTAAATCTGATGATGTTGAAAAATCATCTCGATATGTTCCAACACCAGCGTTAGCATTTGGATCAAAAATATTATCTTTAAATAAAACACTTCCATTATTTCCTGGTGGTGTCACTGTTACAGTTGCAGCAACACCTAAATTAACAGCATTAGCAGTTATGGCGATTCCCACAAAGTTCATTTGTGTGATACTGCTAAGTGTTCCTACTAATGTCCCTTCATCAAAAACAGATAATGAGCCAGGTATAATACCACCACCAATTGGAACCCAATATCTTTCACCAGGATTTGATAAAACAGATACTACTTGATATTGTTGTCCAGGTGGAATATTTGGAGTTCCTGTAGGGGTTGGTGGATCTCCAATATTAGGTTCTGCTTGGTCTAATCCAAGATATTGATATCTATCGTCTGTTAAACGGTTTTGAGGAGTTCTTTTTACTCTCCCGCTTAGATACTTAGGCATTACTATTCTCTAGGATACTCGCCAGAAATTCCATTTGTAGTGGAGCGACTAATCCACCTTGTGTTGAAATTCCCACATTAACATTAATTGTGTTAGTTGTACCTTCAATAATAGGTAAATTAACATTATGTGCTGGATCACCAACTCTTGGGTATCCATGCTCAGAGTTATTTCCATCTTGACTGCAGGTGAATATAACTGAATTTGTTGCGATTCCTATAGACTCATTAGCGATTAACAAAGCTCCAGATGTAGCACTTACGAATGTATGGGCGTAATCACCACCACTGATGACAGCACCACTTGTTGCTGATGTAAACGTATATATTCCACTCGCACCTGCTGATCCAACATTCAATGTAATTGTTGTGGTTGTATTTGAGGTAATACCAATCGCAGTGTCATACGCTCCTGTGTTCGAAGGTTGTGGATATGTTACAGTTCCACCACCTGTTGTAAATGTGAGACTACCATTAGCCAACTTAACATTTGTTCCTGTACTTAATGTATTCGCACCAATATTGCATGTCATAATTCCAGAAGCTGTGTCAAAATCTACCGCAGTTGGAGTAAATGTGACAAGTGGACTCTTACCAACATCTATCTTAAAGGTGTTTGGATCAATAATTGTAACAGTTTTAAAAACACCACTTACAGGATCTGTTGTTCTTGGATATGTTTTAGTCGCTGTGTTACCATCCATAGTACATGTAAATGATAATGAATTATCAACAAATTTGACAATTGAATTAGAACTAAGTCCATGAGTACCAGATGTAACCGTCATGATACCAGATCTGGCATCATAAATTGCACCAGTTACGTTCTTTGAAGTAGCTCCACTTAACATTCCATGATTTGCAATTGTTAGACCTAGAACACCAGTTTTAGCATCGTAAGATCCAGCAGTAGCAGTATATTTTGCTCCTGTAGAAGTTCTTGTTATTGAATTTACTCCTGCTCTGACAAATGTATGAATTGCTGGATTATAAAAATGATTAATACCATTCGAAGTTCCAACTTCTACGACAAAAGATTTTATATTATTAACATCAATAATTGTATATGATGCCTGAGGATCTGGGAAAATTGTAGTTGTAATACCTGAATTATTATTTGAACATGTAAATGCGATACCACCCAGTGTGATTTGATCACCAGAAGCAAAACCATGATCTCCTATCGTAGTTACAGTCGCAACTCCCAAAGGTTCACAATAAACAACATCAGTTATCGTACTAACTCCACTCTGCTCTCCAGATATAAAAATACGATCCAACGTTGTTGGTGTTTTTTCTAAAACTAATCTACCATCAACTAAGACAACTGCATCATTTGGTGGTATTTCAACATCTTTTAGAACTCGTATATCTCTTGTTAATCTTGTACTTCTTGATTCTCTTCTTTGAATAAAAGTAGTTTTAGGATATGTATTGATTCCAACGTTCGCTACTTGAGCATACAAAATTAACGCAGAAGCACCAGTAGGAACCTCATACAATTTTTGCAGTCCTGGTGCCACAGGAACTGCGAGTGATATAAACCTATTGACTGGTGCTATTGCCATATTATCTCAATGCTAATATTAATGGTGTTAACTGTGCTTGAATCGCTCTGTTGAAGTCTCTACCAGCAATTGTTGAAGTTGTTTGATCAACAATTAGACCTTGACCAATTTTAAAGTTACCTTTCTGATCGGTGCTGGTAAATGGAACTTGCCCTCCGTTTATAGCAATAACTTCATTCTCTGGTATAGGAACTCCACCTTGGAAGGGGTTCGCTTTATTTATATCCGTACCAGCACCAATATATTCAAAGGAGTGAGAACTCGTGATTATTCGACTAATTCTTCGAAGTTCAATATCAACTCCAGCGTTTACTTTATATGGTACAAACTCATTAAATGTTACTGTTGTTAGTCCTGTGATAGTGGGTTCCGTGGCAACATTGACTGTGAACAAGATTGGATCAGTGTCAACTTCTAATTGAGCATTTCCTGTACCACTAATATTAACTGTAAAAGATTGATTTGGTAAGAAATTTCTTCCACTTGAGATCACGTCAATAGAAGTTATTGTTCCTGCTGCACTTACGTTCGCAGAAAATTCTGGTTTAATTGCTTCTGGTCCTAATGGATTTGGTATTGTAATGATTGGAGGTGCTGCTGGATTATAATCACCTGGAAATCCACCATTGATAACTTTAATTGATCTTATCAACTGCATTGGTTCATTTAAAACTCCTATGGCAGTGGTGTCATCATAATCTGCTAAATTTATCTTAAAGAATAAACCTTGACCATCAAAAGGTTTTCGAAATGCTCCTGTAACATCCTTACAATCATTAATTGGGAAACTGTCATTTTCAGCAGTAACATTTCTAAATACTCTTCCTGTAAATTCAGTTCTTCCAATACCATCTGCTTTCAGTCCAACATTACCAAATGATGAGTTAGAGTTTGTCAAATCACACTGTCCACCAGTAACACATGATATTCCAATATCAGTGGCGATTGTAAAGATCGAAACTAACTGAGCGTAAGCATTATTTGATAGCGATACTCCAATTCCATTTTCATTATATTGAGTGAAAGAATCACACACCATAGACTTTAAATCTTGTCCAAGATTAGTTGTGCCTGTAAAATTAGCGTCAGCAAAATCTCCATTAATTTTCATACCAATACTTTTGGTCATAAAATTAGTACAGTTTCTAACATAAGGAGATCTCCATCTTCCACTTGGTCCTTCATTCGCAGGTCCGAACTGAATAAATCCACTTGCTGCTTGGAAATCTGTACCTGCTGAAACCGCTGCTTGTGTTGGTGGAAAAGCGACTGCACCACAATCTGTATGAGCATATGATACTCCACCTCTTCCATCATTTGTTGGACCAGAGAAATTAAGATTCTGTATTAAACATCCCCTTCTTACATGAAAAACATCTGCTGTTCTGTTTTGTGGAACAATAGTAACTAATCTTAAATCTTCCCCTGATACAGAAACATCAGTTCTTAATCCGATTGGATTGTTCTCAACATATGTTCCTGATCGAATTATAATTGTATCTCCTGCTTTTGCAACAGCAGCAGCACCCCCAACAGTTCTCTTTGCGTCTCCTTCTAAAAATCCACTATTAGCGTCATCACCATCAACAGTTACCCAAATCGCATTTTCAGTATCAACACCAGATGGTCTCCAAGATACACCTGATCCTACTGAGGATAATCTATAATCATTTTTACTTTTAGTTACATCAAAACCAACACTATTCAACTTATCAATAATTGAATTTTCTAATTCTAAGGTTCCGATTAACTTAGTATTATTTCCAACATTTAAATTTTCTTCAATACCAACTCCACCCTCTACTGTAAGAGCTCCACTATCTTTATCAACTGAAGATGTAGTATCTTCTATCTTTGTTTGTCCACCAATATTAACTTTCTTTTCTATACCTACACCACCTTCAACTACAAGAGCACCACTATCTTTGTTTGTGCTGTCTGTTGTTGATTCAATTTTAGTATCACCACCAACAAATAATTTTTTAACGATACCAAGACCACCATCAATTTGAACTGAAGCATTAGTTGTGCTTGATGCATCTAATGTACTATTGAATGTTGTATTTCCATCTACATCTAAAGTATTGTTAAGTGTCGTGGCACCATCTACATCTAGTGTATTATTGAGTGTTGTGGCACCATCTACATCTAATTGAGCATTAAAAGTTACGTTTCCATCTACATTTAAAGTGCTCTCAAAGTCAACAGCACCACCAACATTTAATCTCTTTTCTATACCTACGCCACCTTCAACGACTAGTGCTCCAGTATCCTTATCAGTTGAATTTAAAGGTGATTCTAATCTTGTTTGATCTCCAACAATTAGTTTCTTAACAATACCAACACCACCATCAATTTGAACTGAGGCGTTTGTAGTGCTTGATGCATCTGTTCCATCGTTAAATGTAGATAGTCCATCAACATCTAAAGTACTATTAAGTGTCGTAGCACCATCTACATCTAATATATCATTAAGTGTTGTGGCACCGTCTACATTTAAAGTTCCACCTACATCTAAAGCAGCTCCTGGAACATTTTTTAGAATTCCAACATTTGTCATTCTAAAAATAGAAGCATTATTTCCAGAACCAGCATATCCCCATAAATCATTCGTAAATATTGTCGCTATACCAGTTCCAACTGTGGGATTTTGTGCTGTAGGAACTAATGTATCAGTACCAAGTCCTAAACTATTTCTTTGAGAAAAATTAACAGTGTGAAAGGTTTGAGCGACACCTGTAAGTGGAATCTCTACACCTTCATCCTGTATTAAAATACCTGTTTGATCTTCATTTGGTGTGATTGCTGTCCATCTTATACCAAATTCATTCCTCTTAAGAAACATTCCATTCGTACCAGGTGCACCTGCTGAGTCATAAATGTTTCTTCTAATCGCAACACTACCATCAGCATCAACTTTTAAAGGTCCCTGCGTAGTGTCATTTCTTTGATTAACACCAAAAGGATCATCATAATAAGTTCCAATACCAGGATTTGTAGTTCCAACACCAACTACTCCATACGAATTAACAACAAAAGTACCAGTATCAATACCAACTTGAAACTTTTGTATTGGTGCTGTCGTCCCGATACCAACATTTGTGCTGGTAGTATCTGCAGAAAAGACAGTTCCACCAATTCCAACCTCAAAATCTTTTCTTACGGTTAGAAAATCTATATTTAATCTTCCATCAACAAAAATATCATCTTTAAATGTCGCTACACCAACGAAGGTTGATATTCCACCAACAAATAAATTTTCTCTTATATGTACATTTCTAAACGTTATATCATCTTCATCAAAATTATAATAAAGTTTTCCATAGACATAGGCATCTTCAAATATCGAATCTCCATCATTGACGTTCGTAGTATCGTATGGTTGAGTCATTTAAATACCTACTATAAAAACTTTTTAGCGATAGCACCCGCAACTGGTCCACCATACATTCCTGCTGCAGCAGATGCTAAACTGCTACCAGAAACGAAACTTCCAGAAAAAGAAGAAAATAAACTACTAGTTTTAAGAAGATCTCCTATATTACCACCCCTTGTGTTGACTTGAACTTTATCTGCTTCAATTCTAACCTGTTGAGTGCCTCCTCTTTCTGGATATCCAATTTGTATCGTGTTTGCTGCTTCAAGAGTTAAATTATTTGTAGCTTCAATAATTATATTTTTTCCCTTTAATCTTATTTCTCCCTTATCAGCGTTTACACAATAATTACCATGATGAACTATTGTTCTCATAGTATTGTCATTATCTTTAGACTTTATACCAGCTTCTATCTGAAATTCTTTTTCAGTGTGATATCTTGCTAATCCAGTTTCATGAAAAGACATGTTATTTTTTGTTTTATCCTTCGTAATACCAGCCATGAGATATACTGTTCGACCTGCATAGGTCATCTCATCTGATCCAGTCTCTATAAAGAACTGAGGACCGAAGTTTTTTACCTGATGATTTTGTTTATTCATACTAATATTCTCCTGGTTTTGGGAATGCACCTACACAATCAACAGACTGTAGAACGGGTTGATCCAACTTAGTTGGAGTGGATGACATAATTGGACGAAGAACAGCACCAACACCTTCATTAACTATAGTTATATTTGGTATTGAATTGTACGGTTTTTGGCAAGTTATTTCAACTCCTGTGATTTTACCATCAACTACTTGTAAATTCATACAGTCATCTTCAATAAATGCATCTTCATATCCAGTGCCACCATCTTCAACTATAATTTCTTTAAGAAATACATTACCCACCTCTCCTGGTAAATCAATTGGATAATTCTCACCTTCACTTGTTATAATTACATTTGTTATTTCTCCGTATGTTGGTGAGTTTACATTTCTATCAATAATTACTTTTCCGAAAGCACCATAACCCTGATTACAATTATCATTAAAAGCAATACTTGGTTCTTCAGTATATCCAGAACCAGGATCTGTGATTTCAAATCCAATGATACTTGCTGTTCTTTGTATCTCACCATACAAATTGTCAGGATCGAGTCTGTTAATGAAATTACCGAAAAGAACTTTTCCTGCACCACCAACTCCATCACCACCAAATATTTCAGCAGTTGGAGCACCGCACTTAAATACATTTCCAGTGTAACAATCAGTTCCTATATTCTGATCTGATGCATCACTTACCTTTGAACCAAAAATAGTCCATTCACCATATTCCTTCTCAAAATTTGTTAGTTTCTTCTCTGCTCCAGAAGAAATATTTTCACCAAATTTATTTATTCCTTTAGCAGCATTATTTGCAGCAGCTGCTGCTTTGTTCAAAATATTTTGTTGTTCTTCTTGACTCTTTGGTTTTTGTGCTGAACCATCAATTTTTCCAGAGTATGTGCCTTTTTGCATCGCATCAGTCTCAGTTTTTTTTGATCCACAATTAAAGAAATCACCAATTTTGTCTGCTAAGTTAATACCAGCACCTAAAATGTCTCTAACCTTGAACAATGGTCCTAAAACTTTACCAATACCAGCAGTTAAAGGTGAAACAATACCATCAATTAAAGAATTAATTTTAGTTAAAACAGAACCAATAAATTGTTGTATTGCACAAGCAGGAGCATTCAGTGCATTCTTAACAAAAGCAGTCAACATATCTTCAAGTGCACCTTGTAAAGCACCAACTACCTTTGATGCAAGACAATTCATACCCTTGAATACCTTTGCGACAGGTCCAACTAAAGCACCCTGTGCTTTTTTCACAACTCGAAGAGCGATATTATATTGTGGGATAGAGCTGAATATAGTTGTAGCGATTGTGCTCAATCCACTTTTAACACCACCTACCAACGCATCGGATAATGAATTACTAATTTGACCTACAAATGTTTGTGCACCATTCGCAATTAAAGATGCTGTGCTTTTAATCTCACCAGGTAAATCAAAGAGGGCATTATCCAATTTAGTCGCAGCAGATAAAAAGTTAGTTAAACTTGTTTCAGCATTGACCGCAAAACTTTTTAATGATGGAGAAGCTGTGTCATAGGTTAATCCTGTTGTTACCGACAATGGTTTTAATTCTGGTTTTTTTGCGACTTCATACGCAGTAGTTTTTCTTACAAAATTATCATGAGTATCTGAATCAAAGGAATCAATCGCCTCCTGAGAGAATGATTGTACTGTGGATAATTCTGGATACTTTTTTTTAACATCAGCAATTTCTTCAGACCATCCCTTTGGATTTGTTTGAATCAATTCAACAAAACTCTGTCTACGAAATTCATCCAGCTCCTCAGGTGGTGCTGCAGCGATTACGTTAATTGGTAGTACTTCGTTTTCTTTTGTTGCCATTTTATAAGATTATTCTCCTATTCATATATTTATTAATATAATTGAAGAGCGTCATCAAGACCACTTCGATCTCCCGCCCTCGATCTTTCTACTTCAGCATCTAATTCAGCTTCAAAGGCACGTTCTTCTGATATATCTACTATATCACCCACTCTATTTCCTTCTGATGCATTTCGCCTAGCAGTTTTATCTCTTAATTGTTTTAATTTTTCCTCCTTTGTTAAGTTTCCTGATAATTCACCAAAAGTACCAACAGAATTTTCTTCATCTAATCCACCTTTTAATTTTCCTAATTGACCAACTGGAGCACCTTTTCCCTTTCCATTTCCTTTATTTGCATTTTGCTTCAATTCAGGATAAGATGCACTTGCGGTTTGAGATGACTCTTGACCCTCTAATAAACCTGGTTTTACTTTTTCAGTAAATCCAGATTCAATACCAAATTTACTACCATCATCCTCTACTTCTGTTCCTCTGGTAAAGGCATGAAGTATAAAAGGTGCTGTCCTGTCAGGTCCTAAAAATATTCCTAAAACCATATCACCTTGAGATAAAT
>MDTE01136191.1_pt1 | contig 13862 bp, 5 predicted proteins | sample 811231 | NCBI WGS metagenome assembly MDTE01 (sample SAMN05326651, study PRJNA326480) | marine metagenome | isolation source: seawater | place: Indian Ocean: Red Sea | collected 2010
ATTCAATGATGGCAGATTATATCTGTGCAAGAGCAGGTCCACAACCAGCAGATGCTGCTAGATTGATTCTAGATGCCTTGTCTAACTCTCCAGCATTGATTGTGATCGATGACTACCATAAGGTCAGCGATATCTCACTACATCAAACAATACAAGCACTCTCAAGAGGATTGATTGAATATGAAGGAGAGGTTGGATTAGTACTATTTTCTCGTTCCTTCAAGGAAGTTGTACCCCTAAAAGATGCAGAAGGTAAAATTGTCTCATTGGTGTTGCCATTAGAAGGGCTAGACCAAGAATCAACAAGGTCTCTATTAACAGCATTTGATAATTTGGATCAAGATAAACTGCTGTACATACACTCTCTTAGCAGAGGCCACCCATTAATTCTGGAATTGATTAATCGGGGGGCATCAGCAGGTGCGTTTCATGAAACCTTGGAAAATTATGTCAATATTGAAATATTTTCAAAATTATCGGGAGAGCAAAAGAGGTTATTGGGAGCGCTATCAGTGTATAGAGAACCCATCCCATTGGATGCTATAACAATTCAAGGTCTCAGTATTGACGAACTTGACCAACTGGTTGAATCTGGATTGGCAAGACAAGCAGATTCTGATACATATGATGTGCATGATTTGATTAGAGAATTTTTACTCCAAAGCCTTGACAGCCAATCAAAAGAGGAATTGCATAACAAAGCTGTTGGATGGTACGAAAAACAAACCGACAATAGTTCAGTCGCTATGGAATTAATCTACCACCTCATTTCTTCATCTAGGCATGAAGATGCCGTGGAAATTGTTACAGAAAGGGGTAGAGATCTTGTTAAGGAAGGACATATTGAATTGTTACATTTGCTTGCAGCAATAGAATTAGAATCAATAAAGCCTGAAGATGCATGCAAGGTAGACCGATTAAGAGGAGAAGTGCTTTCTTTGCTAGGAAGATTTGATGAGGCAGAAGAAGCATTCAACAGTGCAAAACCTCTAGCAGAAAAAGCAGGATTAAATGACATTATTGCAGATATTCTTTCAAATTTAGCAGACATTGCCTTGAAGAGAGGGGATTCAGAATCAAGTATCGAAATGCATTCTAAAGCATTAGAATTATTCATTACTATGAATAATGCATTAGGTGCTGCAAGGTCATACAATAATATGGGATACATACTCAGGAGAAAGGGTGAGAAAGATAAAGCTCTTGAAGCATATTCTGAGGTTGAGAGCATACTTTCATCAAACGACTCCCCAGACCTAATTCCTGCACAAATTGTTCTAGCAAGGGCTTTACTAGACCTTGGTCAACAAGACAGGGCAAGAGACCACGCTTTATCTTCATACGAGAGAACAATCGACATAGAGGATTCAATATTACACGCTAGAGCAAGAGCAGTGTTAGGCCGTTTCTATGCCAAAACAGGTGATTCTGATTTAGCATTGCATCATTACACAGGGGCACTTGATACAATGGGCGAAGCGGGAGACCCACTTGCATTGGTCGAGGTATCTATTCTATTAGGAGAGGTTCTCCAAGATAGCGGTAGAATCGAAGATGCCTTAGAAAGGTATAGAGAAGCATTAGTCATTTCAGAGGCAAATGATTTGAGAATGCAAATCGGGGAACTATTGGCTAGATTGGGAGGAGTTGCACCTGACAGACAGAGGCGCATGGAGTATCTCCAAAGGGCGCTGTCCGTATTCAGAGAATTAGGCGCTCAGACTAGAATGAGAGAAGTCCAAATGATGGTTCACACCGCAGTCATGGGTCGTTAATCAGAAATACGGTTTTTCTTTTGTAATGTAAGTTAGACCATCTTCATACACAATCCAGATACTTGTAGTGCCTGCTAAAGTCATTGTCCCATCATAGTTTCCAGCACCTACTCCTGAGATGAGCACGTCACGATCTAATGCATTCTCTGTATGGTCTAAATGCAACCCTTCATCATCTAGAGATAATGTAAACAGAGATTCATCTGCCTCGGTAAGCCTCCATTCGACAACCTCGGCGTACTTGCAATTCGGATCTTCACGACTAGCAGCATCAGCCCTTTCTACAGCACCTGCTATGTCGGCCATGTTTACATCGACAGCAGTGCTATTCCACCTTTCTCTAGTTGATGTTTCTAGACCAAATGCCCAAACACTGAACAATGATAAGAAAATAACTCCTAGCATAAATGTGAATATGTAGCCTAGTTCTGTGCTAGCTCCTGAATTATCACGGACAAGTTTCTCATTCATGAGCCAACCTCCGCAATGTCAACATCTATGCTGCTAATTTGTAGGTTGAATTGGATAGGCTCACCTGCTGTATGCCAAACCGATTCACTAGGCCCATGAGTAGGGATTGGAACCCAACCAGTATAGTCATTTAATTGATCTAATTTACTTGGATTAACAATCCAGTCATTGGATGATTCTAACCCTTCACTAGACCATGTTGCAATAGCATCACCATAAGGTCCTACCCAACCTCTTCTAACATCATGGGCAGTACAGGATGCAAGACTTTCTCGCATTGTTAATTCAAGATTAAGATTCATGTAACCGCTACCTTCGACTGATGTAGCAGTTGGGTGTAGTGATGGAACAGTTACGCTAAATCGTGGGCCTGGCCCTTGTCTATCTGTTGGTCCCACAAGAATTGCAGGGTTCAATTCAGGATGATTAGTCACAATAGCACCTGAACTCCAGGCTACTTCGAGTCCTGTAATAGAAGTGTCAAATTCATACGTCAACCTCGATGTGTGAAATGCCCATGCGGTTGATAAAACTGCGAAATTAGAATCTTTATTTTCGCCGATTAATGTGATTTCAATACTAGCTGGGTGATTACCTTCCTGCCATGCTTTTACGATCTGTCCCTCAGGAATTCCGTTCATTGTGTCCCAAGGTAATTTAGTGGTTATCCATCCTGAAGCAGTTTTGTCAATTGATAGGCATCTCATTGCTCCATCATCCTCGAGCATCAAAATTCCATTATCTCCATTTTTGACAAATTTCTGCATATAGTCTCCGTTCTTCGATGTTGTATTGACCATCTGGTCGTTTTGGTTTTCAATAAATTCCATTCCTGTTAATTGGCCTGTGTCAATAGCGGGTAAAATGAAGGCTCCTTGATTGTTCTTACTCCATTTTACCATTATGTCATGGTTACTTTCTAATGTGGTTGAATTCTCTATTCCAGCTGGTGGCCAATCAATTGTCATAGTTTGATTTCCTGGAATTGAAAAGCCTCCGTTTCTCCAGTTAAGGGTTGCAGAATCTTCATTTGGATTGATAATCGTAATATTTCCATCTGCATGCGGGGCAACAAAGTGTTTTGAGATGTAATTATTCTCCTGTCCTAGTATCATTGCTTGGCCAGTGTTTTCATGGATTATCATTAATTGAGCATCAACGTCGGTCACAATTTCCAAAAGAGAATCACTTGTTGTTGTGAAGTCTTTTGACCATGAATTAGCATATCTTACACCATTGGGCTGTAGAACAACTTCAGAATTCAGATTTCCGTTGATTGAATACTGCACCAACATGTCATCTTTAGACATTAATTCCACAGTTATGTTCCCCTCTGGAATCGGTACCGCCCAATTCTGTCCCATGCCAGTGACTGGATTTGACTTGACTGGGGGAACCATAACCGTTCCTCCATTTCCAAAGATTTCGAGTCCAATAAGGTCATGTGAGGAAGAAATCTTTTCATTTGCATCTAAACGCAAAACTTCTCCAATTGAAACAGGATATTCGACACCGGATTGCTCCACCATCACAGGGCCGAGTGGTATTGATAAGCCGTGTTTTGGAGAAATCAAAACATAATCAGCATCCGAATTTGGTGTGAACATGAAATGTCTATCTGGACCTAATCGCATATCTTCGAAGCAAACGGCTTCAATATGACTTTCAGGGTGGCGTATTTCCACGCTACGATCTAAGTCTAATGCACCCCTTATTCTGAATGTGGAATCCTCATGCCAAGAAGCTGAATACCACATCCCGCCTCGTGTCCTGTCCCATCGAAGTGTACCATCAACAGGAATTAATTCAACTTCAGAGGTGTCACCTGGCAGTCCCGATTCCGACAATAAAGTAACTTCATGTCCCATTATTTCCATTTGGGCTTGCATGTCACTTCGCTTCAATGAGCCTTCGAGTTCTTGGATTATCGGAACTAATGACAATAGCATTAAACCAATTATGGAAATAACTCCGCCGAATAGCAATACCGTTGCGACAGCTGCACTTACTGCCTCTTCATCACGGTGGAAGTTGGTTCGCATCATTTGCTAACCTCCACTAGTTGCAGATCGATTTCCAAATCAATCATTTTACCATCGTGGTCTATTGTGAGTCCATCAGAACCACTTGCTCTTTGCCAGGGTCTGATTCCTCTATACTCATCTAGTGTGTCTGAAACTTTGTGAAGTTGATAGTCTATCAACCAGCCTTCATGCATTTGTGGGGTAATTGTTGGTCCTAGTTCTGATTCATATGTGAATCTAAAATTCCATGCATCACCACTAAAGAGTTGTACAGGCCCCAGTGATTTTATGTCGAATATGGCATCTCGGCCATTTGGAACAGCGCCTGCGACTTGGATATTTCTAAGGGAAAGACTTGTTCTCATAGTCCCGTCAAATAGTTCCTCAATCTTCATGTCAGCAGAGGTTGTAATATCCCAAGGTTCATTTGAAAACTTATCGAATCGAGCATCGTTAATAATTCCAATAGAGTGTTCTCCAGTCTGAACTTTAGTTTTTACTAACAGGCCAGATAATGAGGCTTCTGTGTGTCTGTGTATAGCCTCATCATCTGAATTGTAAACTGTTATTATGTAGGTTCCTTGGATGTTTAAGTCATGTTCGAAAGTCAAAATTTCAGGGCTTGGGCTGAATAAAACAAATTGTTCAGACGAAGGAGTCCAAATGTGAGCTTTAACAGCAGATTCGTTAATAGCGTGAACTGAGAAAGTTGTTTGATTAACATACCTTACCTGTACCTCCTCATTCCATACTAAATCAGCACTTAAAGTCCATTTTTCAGCATTCATAATGGGGACAATTGAACTCGACAATGAGTTTATTGTTGTCCGAAGTCCGGTGTCATTTGATGAAGATGCAACCACATCAATTCTTGAATCTATTCTTTCAGCAATGCCATTAGCATTAGCCCATGATGTGTTATCTTGGAAGTCATTGACATAAGGTGTTAGGACTAAGAAGACTCCACCCATCATTGTAACTACCATCGCAAGAAGCATAACTACGCCAATAACCTCGCTAACTGCGTGGTCGTCACGGCGGGTTGCTGTGCCTCTCATTGTGTCCAAGAGATTATTCCCCCCTCTTATGGTTTGACCATTCAATCTTAGTTATCTTGCTATCCTCTGAGATATATCCCTTCTCTAGCAACTTTTTCAGACTCACTTTGTCCTATGTGGTGAGTAAATTCTGGCCCGTCCTGTAAAGAGATTTGTATGTCCCCCTCAAACTGGTCTTGTATGTGATAAAGCACGACAGACTCTGCAAGATGAGGCGCATTATTTTGTTCAGAAAGGTGAGTCAATACTACAGATCGGGTATCTTCGTTAATTACTCGGGACAAAAAATGGCCTGTTTGGTCATTTGATAAGTGTCCACCTCTGCTTGAAATTCTATCTTTCAATTTCATTGGATATGGTCCATTCATCAGTCGATTAACGTCGTAGTTAGCTTCCACAGATATATGCTGGCAACCAGCAACATGATTTACGAGCTCTTCTGTCCAGGAGCCTAAATCTGTAATTACTGCCCCTCTTTCTCCTTTGTGTGATGCGATAAATGCAACATTATCTGCACCACTATGCGGGACAGGGACAGGTAAAATTGCTAAGTCATTACCAAACTCTAATGCATCTAAATTTTCAAATAAATTAACCTTGGAAAGGTCGAGATTTAGAGCAGTAGCCGTCCTGTCGTTACAAAAAACAGGTATATCCCACCTTTTCTGTGCAATTCGAGCACCCCCTCCATGGTCAGAGTGATGATGAGTAATCAATATTCCATCTATTTCGCTGGGTTTTACATCCATCCTAGCAAGGCGCAGCTCCAGTTGTTTTCCACTAAACCCTTGGTCAATCAATACCATTTTGTCTCCACATTCGATAAGGGTAGAGTTTCCTCTGCTCCCAGTTCCCAGATGTGTGAAGGATAACGACATGTGAACTTTACTAGCCCGACGCGTATGGCCTTTGAATTAACCGTTTATTTCTAGCTTTAACAGGTTATTTTTTGTCTTCTTATCCGTTTCCAATGTCATTTTCTGTCTGAACATTGTTCCATCACTCTATTAAGGTTGGTTGGAGTGTTGGTAATATTGGGTGCAACCGCGCCCGAGGTGGTAAGTATGCGTCGCTCACAGTCAACGCTTTTGATGACAGTAATGGTTGTGGCAGGTTTGTTCTTTGTTTCACAATTACCTGCAATCTCCAATGTAGGTACTACAAATCCTAATTTGACGGATGGAGATAGGCCGCCTGCTACCGATTCCGATGGTGATAAAATCCCCGACGTTCATGAAAATTTATTCAGTGAATATATCAATTTTTCATCACCTGATGGAAGGGCAGTTATAGTGCAGGGATTGGATAGAGACAATGCATCAGATGCGTTGGTGGATTTTGATTTAGATGGGCTTAACAATACCGAAGAATATTGTTGGCCTTACCCCGCAAGATGTATCGATCCTAGTTTTCAAAGAGGATTGCCTGGCATAATTGATGAGTCAGGAGATAGGATTTACCTCGACCCACGAAAATCAGATACTGACGGAGATGGTATGCCAGATGGTTTTGAAGTGCACATGTGCGAGCGATTAGGCGGATTCGATTCTGAAGAAAATAGATTCACATGCCTATATTTCAACCCGCTAAATGCAAGTGATGCAGACCTTGATTTGGATGAAGATGGTTTCGATGTAGATCGAGATGGTTTTGTAACATTAAATGAAATGCTAACCTCATCTGAAGAATATTCGTATAATTCGCCTGGTAATTGGACAAACGAACTTGATGGTTTGAGGTGTTATGCTCCTGGCCCTGGAACAGCATTACTTTACGACTGGCCATTCATATCATCGGATACCAATTATACAAATTTCCCTAACATACTTTCTGCATGCGCAAGAAATGGTACCGCTAATGTCATAGACGAATACATCTGGTTGGGAACAAATCCTCTGGATGAGGACAGTGACCGATACAACTGGGACGGGGTCAAAAATCGTCGTCTCTTCCCTTCAAGTGGTGATGATATCAATGATGGCTGGGAAATTCATTTTGGATTAGATCCATTAAATCGATCCAACGCTCTACTAGATTTAGATAATGATGGCTGGGATGCCAATAGGGACGGAATAATCAGTGTTGACGCCTCACGTTCTGAAGAAGCACTTGCTCTTGGCGAACAACTTTCGACATTAGAGGAATATCTCACTCATCTTGATGATGGTAACACCGTGAAAGCAGGAATGAGATCAGTCGGATTAGAATCTACATCGGATAGTTATCAAGAATACTTACTCTATCAAGAATTACAATCAGATGGTGTATCTGTATACAATCATGATATTCGCAATATAATTTCGGTAGGAGACGATTTATGGGTTGGAACAAAACTAGGTATCTCTGTGATTAATTTTGACTCAGAGACAGCCGAGCATCATGAAATACCACAAGGCCATGACCTGCATGACATGTTCATACTGGAAGACTACTTAGTTCTGATAACGGAAAAAGGAGTTTGGTTTGCCCCTCTTAGTGAAGACTCAATTTCCGACATATCCATTTGGGATTATTACCCTGGAAGATACACAGCTGGTGCGCAACTAGTATCTGATGGAACTGACGAATATGTCATTGCATTAGGACAAGCAGGATTTGGTTCAGTTTTCCAAGTAGGTCAAGTGAGCATCACGAAATTTGATGTCGGACAAGGAATTTCAAATGCTATGAATGCAGGAAATGCAACTGCTACATCTATCAGTCACACTGAAATTAGTGGAGGTTCTTTAGTACTGTTTGTTGGAACGGATGTAGGATTGTTTACCGTTGAGACCTCCAGTGCAAGAGATAATGCAGTTCCAAACTGGAAATTCTTCTTTTCTCCTGAACCAACCACTATCGCTGCAAATATTGACTCGCTGAGAGCCATTGGTGCATTTGGGGGAGGAAACCCTGCCCAAGTAAACGCCTTGGTTACAGACGGTCCAGTTAACTCACCAGCACAGGTTGCATGGATAGGAACTCCCTCGGGATTACACAGACTCGACTTATTGTCGGATGCGTTGACACATAGTGGGGATTTAGAACATCCGGGAATAAACGGATTTACGGTTCAAGGTACAAATGACATCGTTTCTATATTACCGACTGATTCCGAACTTTTGGTTGGTTCCGCATGGGGATTATGGTCATTAAATGGGGGCTACAATGCTGTATATGGAATGACAAATCAAGAATGGGTTCCAGGAATGATTTCTGCAATAGGTGTGCATTCTGTTTTGGGTGTCGATACCGTCTTCACTGGCATAGGTCCAGGCAAGTATTCTAATCTTGAATTAATTGATCCAATGGCAAACGATTCAGATTCTGATGGTATGACCGATGGTTGGGAAGTTAGGTACGGTTTAGACCCTACTGATCCATGGGATGGTTTGTTAGATGCAGATGGCGACGGTGTCAATTTGGACAGCGACCCAATCAACGAAAGATTGTGGAGAAATTTGGATGAGTTCAGATACACTGCAAGAACAGATTCCGGTTATGATGCAACAGACCCTCGAAAAGTTGACACTGACGGAGATGGAGTAAGTGACGGGTCTGAATATTTCGGTATATTCCATGAAACAACTCCTCTTTGGTGTCACTACACAAATCAATATGATTACGAACATATTTGTGATGAATCTATTGCTGAATCTGTCAATACAACTTATTTGTCATCCCTTGGAATCGATTTAGGAACTGATGCAACAAATCAAGATTCTGATGGAGATGGTATGCCAGATGGCTGGGAATTATTGCACAGGAGATGGATTGGAGCAACTTTCACAGGCTCTAACAATTGGACAATGGATCCCAATGACCCTAATGACGCCAATTGGGATGCAGATGGTGATGGTCTATCGAATCTTTGCGAATATCAGTGGAGTTTAATCAAACAATCAGGTCTTGTTGGAGACTTACTTGAGAGTCATTTAGAGACTGAACAAGCGGTTGCATTATGGGCAGAACCTGACCCAAATAACAAAGATTCCGACGGAGATACTTTGCCGGATGGATGGGAAGCTCGAGGCGCCTGTACATGGGACGTTAGTAAAGTAGGAATCAACCCTCTAAACGGAAGTGACTTATTCGAAAACCCTGATGGAGATGGCTATGATATCAATCATAACGGTGTTATAGAAGATAACGAGGCCTTTGTAAATTGGTTGGAGTATAACATTAGAGACAAATTATTCTCAGGTAATATGTCGCTTGAAGGAGAAATGATTCCGGAAGGATTCTCAACTGATTTATTCAGAAATATTTCAGATAACGGTGCTCCTGAAGGATTATTTTCAGATGGAACTCTAACTGGAGATCCTACTAGTGCAGACAGCGACTCAGATGGCATGCCAGATGGTTGGGAAATATGGTATGCTAGATGGAATATCTTTGATGGAGAGTGGACATTGAATCCTCTTGATTCAAATGATCGATGGGAAGATGCCGATAATGATGGAATGAGTAACTGGGAGGAATACAACAGTATCGCACCTGAGTTTTCAGAGACTAATCAGAATAGAACATCACCTCAGTGGTTTGTAACAACTGCTGGATTGGGATACACTATTCAGCAATGGCCAGGAATAACAAATTCTGAATCATTTGGTTCATTTATCTCACAAGATCAGATTAATATCTCTGGATTGACAACAGATCCAAACAATCCTGACACTGATGGCGATGGATTCATTGATGGCCTAGAATTGATGTTTACCACCTGGAACGACACTGCTCAAGTATGGACGCTAAATCCATTGGTTCCAGGCGATGGTTCATTTGATTCTGATGAAGATGCTCTTACAGATGCACAGGAATTTTCTTTGCTTACAACTAATCCACAAAATGGTGGAAACCATCCTCTTGATTCACCATTAATGCATATTGATGGAGACTTGAATGACCCAACTCAAAAAGCACAGAGAGTTTATACAATAATTTTAGAAAAAGGGCAAAGGGGTAAGAGACACCTTGCAGATTTCTCTGAATGGCAATCTACTGGGATTCCTAATACCTTTATTGCTACAATAATGGGAATTACCGATCCAACACTGTCTGACACAGATAACGATGGAATGATTGACGGGTTTGAATATTGGTTCACCAGTTGGGATTTAGAAAATAATAGGTGGTCAATGAATCCACTAATTGATTCCGATCAGTGGCTAGATAGTGACCAAGATTCTGTAGACTGTAACAGAGATGGTAATATTTCACTCGATGAGCAATTTACCAATAAGAGAGAATATGAATCCAGGGTTTATGGAAAGTACAGTCAACGTCTATCAACAGGCTCAGGGTTAATTGGATTCGGTGATGATGCTATAGATGCATATGTCGAAGAAGGAAGTACTGAGTTGGAAGCTAGAAGAGCAATTTTCAATACATTCAGGAATAAAGACTCCCTGTCATTGGCGAGAATGGAATTGATAAACGATGCAGATTCTGAGACTTTCAACAGAACCCTGTTTGGAATAAGTGACCCAACAAATACAGATTCTGATTTAGACGGAATCGATGATGGATGGGAATTCTGTTACGCTGTTTACGGACTACCTGACCCAACAACGCAAAACCATTGGTCAACCAATCCTGTTAATCCGTTTGATGTTAATTATGATCCAGATAGCGATGGATGGTATGATAGAATAAGCTTCGATATTCCTGCTGAACAAGGGACTTGGAATGAACGTCAATTCACACCTTCAGGAGTGATTATTCAAAATGGAATTGGCGATCTACCATTTACGAATATTATGGAATATCTAAATGGTACAAGACCTGACTCAAACGACTCTGATTCAGACGCTATTACCTACAATACGGTCGTAGCGGGAGGAATTGTCCAATCGCATGATAGAGATTACAATCTCTCTGATGGCAGAGAGGTTTTCAAGTATGGCTCGAATCCAATGGATAACGATTCAGATGGCGACATGCTGCCAGATTGGTATGAATATGAAAAAGGCTGGAATGAATCCAATGATAATTTTTCTTCACAACGTTATGTTGAGGTTCAATGGATAGATCCGGCGACTGGAGTACAATGCACATCTGATACGACCTCATGTAGACCTTTATCAATCAACGGTGATAACCTATCAAGACCAGTATTGGGACTTACATGGGCAACGTTCGACCCTAGAGACCCATTAGATGCTAACCAAGACCCAGACCAGGATGGCAATTGGGATTGTAGTGGAGCCACTTGTGAGTATACTGCTTATACCAATTTCATGGAATTCTTTGCAATTACTAATCCTAATTTGGATTCCCCAGATTCAGTTAGACTCTCTGGTGAAACATGGAATGGCAGTTTGATCACAGAATGGTGGCAATTTAGAGCATATTTGCTAGGTTTAGGAGAGCCAAATGAAGATGCAACAAATTACCTTGGAATGGTAAAGAAAAACATCAATGACGATAGTTATGTTTTGATAATTGACGACAAAGATATTGATTTCCTTGATGTTAATTCATCAAATGATGAAACATTGAGTTCAGGCGATTTAACTGACCTGTGGGATATCTATTACCAAGGAAATACAAATAGAGCTCCGACACTTGAATATGGTGAGAAAATATTTGGTTGGTATCTGTTAGATTTAGACGACGACCATATCGCAGAGGGTAGTGACCCACTGAATTGGGATACTGACGGAGATTGGATTGTTGATTGGTTCGAAGTCAAAGATGATGAAGAGGATGGACTTCGAGGTGACTCTTCTCCATTGCGATATGATAACAGATTGATTTGAGTATCAAGTGACCTTTATCCGTATAATTCAATAATCATGCCACGCCTCCAATGCTTAAGGGGTGCTTAAATGCAGAAAACAAATTCTCGTCTCGCTTTGGGATTTATGCTTTTCATTCTGATACTAACGCCTATGAGTCCATTCTCAGAAATGGTACTCAGTGAAGCGTCCGCAAACACTTCGACTCGGCATGTTTACACATTTTCTGATGGTAGTGTAGAGAACATTGCCCTGTATCAAGGCGGTGCAGATAAGACCACTAAGGTTGCAATACCTAAGGGTGCAGAAGTCTTAGATGTCGAAGTTACTCTTTCTGGGGCATCTTCTACCGGATGGTCACAGGTCACCACAGATACATATGATGAATGGATGGAAGGAGTTCCAAGCAATGCTGATGCTAGAAGCAGCGAGTTAAGCTTAGGTTTCGGAGATACAAACATCGAATATAATCCACATGGAATGGATGCTGATGAACTTCCAGGAACTACCGCATGGTTAGACAATGGTAGTTTTGCAGTTAGACAACCCCATACAACAAATTCTACAGAAAATCGTTTTAGTCAACAAGTTAGACTAACGAGTAATAATTTGTTTACTCAAGGACAGGCTGCGATACTAAAGAATCACGATTGGCTATTTATGTCAACATTCTCGGGGACAAATTTTGACAGAGTAGTTCAAAGGCTTCATCCAAATAACGTATCGACAGACATAACAGTCGACCTGCAACAAGGTTCCTGCACACTGCCTCAAGACCCTTCATCAACATATTACAAAGGATACGGGTTCAAGGATTGGACAATAACCGATGATGAGATACTTTACGGAATTTTCTCTACATACAGATACTTCTACGGGGCGACCCCTTCAGATTATCTCAGAATTTTAGCTATCGATGTATCCGATGATTGGACTTGGAAATGTATAGATTCTTACGATATAAGTCCTCTCGGGCAATATGGTGATTACAATGGTATTTCCTACGATCGAGTTACGGATAAAATATGGGTCGCACACGGCCAGCAGAGAAGTCTAATGTCCTATGAATTTGGAGAAAATGGACAGTTTACAAGAGGCCAAGATACATATTCATTCATGTCTAATGCAGCAGAATGTGGAAATTCAACTAGCTATGTTTATGGCCTCGCTGCTCACAATAACTTGTTCTACATGAGATGCATGAAAGGAACATCTACATGGGCAGATACAGACCAATTGAGTGTTTGGGCGGTATCAGGCTCATCCACCTCATTGGTTCCACAACCAGGAACTAGGGACATTACTACTCGTGGATTAGGGTTGTATTACGATGGAGAGAGAATAATTGCAGTCGATACAGGTGCCACCACCTGGACTAGTAAGACAATGTACTACAGAGAATTCGGCACAGGAATTGAATATCCAACTAACCCAGCGCCAGGAACAACAACTTGGATTGGAGAAAAGATAACTTCTGACGAAGACATACTCGCTGTTAATGTCAGGAATCATTGGTCTGCCCGGACTCAAGGAGATCGTGTTGATTATTGGGTCAGTGCGGACAACGGAACGCATTGGGAGGCGGTTGAGAATAATCAAACAATTCACTTCATGCACCCAGGCAAAGAATTAGTTTGGAAAATGCAATTGATAGGATCTTCCGCAGTGTCATGGTGGGTAAATCTGGAGTATGCTACATCATATTCATCTAACGGCGACTGGACTAGCGAAAAGGTAGCAACCGGAACAAATGTAGGAAAGGTTAGAGCTGTATGGACTGCAGATGAGCCATCATCAACCACAATTGAAGTCAAG
>MDTE01061400.1_pt1 | contig 13861 bp, 11 predicted proteins | sample 811231 | NCBI WGS metagenome assembly MDTE01 (sample SAMN05326651, study PRJNA326480) | marine metagenome | isolation source: seawater | place: Indian Ocean: Red Sea | collected 2010
AGCCCGCGTTCAGCCAGGTTTATTCCGAGGCTTGTCATGGCATATGTCTCCGGAGCGGGGGCAGGTCGCCTAGATTCGGCAAAGCAGCTTTGGGCTTCGCGTAGAGAAATTGGAGAGAACCAAGCGCGGCTTCGTCGAAGCCACCTTCGCAGTAGCAGAAATAGAACTCCCAGATTTTTTTGAAATACTCATCGAATCCTTGGGCTTCAATTCGGTCCCACCGCCCAAGAAAACGCGCCCGCCAGCGTCTCAGGGTCTCGGCGTAGTGTGGGGTCAGGTCTTCCAGATGAACAAGTCGGAGGTCTGTTATCGATGCTGCAGTTGAAAGTGCCGTAATGGAGGGGATGCAGCTTCCCGGAAAGATATATCTCTTGATGAAGTCGACTTCCTTTCGAGCCGCCTCGTAGAAGCGGTCTTGGATTGTTATCGCTTGGATTGCTGCAAGACCATGAGGCGCAAGGAGGTGTGAGCACTGGTTAAAAAATGACTCGAAGTAATGGTGTCCAACCGCCTCGATCATCTCAATAGAAACAAGCTTGTCGAACGTTCCTGTCAGTTTCCGATAATCTTGGAGCAGAATTGTAATGCGATCACCCAGCCCGGCGTCTTGGATTCTAAGTTTCCCGAGCGCGTACTGCTCCTCTGAGATCGTCGTGGTTGTGACCTTGCATCCGTAATTCTGAGCTGCATGTAGGGCGAAACCGCCCCAACCGCTGCCGATCTCAATCACGTGATCCTCAGGGCTGAGTGACAGTTTCCGACAAAGTCGGTCATACTTTGCTATCGATGCTTCTTTGAGGGTCGATTCTGGCTTGTCGAAAATTCCCGCTGAGTACGTCATGGTCTCATCTAGGAATTCCCGGAAGAAATTATTTCCTAGGTCATAGTGGGCCCGAATGTTACGTCGGCTTCCGGATTCAGTATTTCGATTCTTGGAGTGTAATAACTGTCGAAGCGGTTGCACTAAACGGGCCATCCCAGTCTCCATACCGTCAAGCACTTCTCGGTTGCACACAAAGAGTCGCACTAGGGAGGTTAGGTCTTCTGTTGTCCAGGCCCCCTCAGCGTAAGACTCCGCTGCTCCGACATGGCCACCAAACGCGATCGCTCGGTAAAAGCGCGGATTCAAGATTGTGACGGTGACTTTAATACTGCCCTCTTCACCGTGCACTGAGGTGTGCTTCCCATCGATCAGGGTGAGAAGCCCCCCCTTGAGTGCAGCAAGCTTTGACCTAACGGAATTTTCAGCGAGTCTGTCGAGAAGGCTCATTGAGTTCTGCACCTAGTGGGAGCTTTTGTCGGGGTGTACAAAAAATGGAACCCGCTTCAGTAGCAGACGGAGTGCCTGCCAATAGATGCCAATAACGACTTGAGCGGTCATTAGTGGGTATAGGGTTAGCATGCTTGCGAGCGCGGAGCCGGTGATTTCCTTGCGGCGGAGTGAAAGAGCTGCTTCGAACAGTGTCGACGACTCCTCATCAGTCACCGAGTGGTTAGCCATGTGCACGGTCAGGACGTCTTCCGGTATGCTGAAGCGCCAAGTGTACGAGTGGTCCATACCCATAAATGGCGAGACGTGGAACGCCTTGTCGAATAGGTGATCCTGTTCTGTTATTTGCCTGTGAGCGTTTGGACCCTCTGTGTCCGGTTGGAGTGGCGTTTTTATTGGTCCCGGCACTGCATAAGTGTGCCTTTCGCCCCATGGCGTATTCGTGATCTCGGACAGAATGGTTTCGATTCCCACTCCATCTGATCTGTAGCAGTAGTAAAATGTCACCGGATTTTGAACGTATCCGAAGTATCTTAGGTGTGTAAGGACCCGAATCGGACCGGAGGGCCGCTTACCCGTTAGTCGTTCAGCCTCGTCTCGAACCGCCTCCTCGATAGGTAATGAGGGGTCTCCCAGGTAGTCTGCGCGGCGGAACCATGCGAGTGCGGGACGTTTCGCTGACCAGAGCCAACGCCCGTTGAAGACCTGATCGAGCTCGCTCAGGTCTAGATACATCATGAAGATCCTATACGAAAAGCTATGAGGCCGAGGTTGGTAGCGTGCGTGTCGGATGGTCCCCGTGTAAATCGCACTTTCCATCGCACGCTGCTCAGAGTTCTTTTTCGCAGAGGCTGCATGTGATGATTTTTTCATAGCGTGATGCCGAAGCGCTCCGCTACCCGAACGCCACTGCGAACACCGTCCTCGTGGAACCCGAATCCCCAGTAGGCTCCGCAATAGTGTGTTCGGTTTAAGCCGCTGATTTCCGAGTGTCGTTCTTGTACTTCGAAGCCTTTTCCCGTGTAGACGGGGTGTTCGTATGTCGCTCGGTATAGGATCGAGTCGGGATTAATCGAGTCGGTGGCATTAAGGGTCACACAGTAGGTTTTTTCTGTATCAAGGCTCTGCAGGAGGTTCATGTTGTATGTGACGGTTGCAGGCCCAGAGGCATCGCCACTGACATGGTAATTCCATGAGCCCCAAGCGTTCACACGCTTAGGAAGCAGGCTTGTGTCGGTGTGTAAAACGACGTCGTTTTTCTGATAGGGTAAGGAACTGAGGAACTCCTGCTCCAGCGGCGTCGCGTCGTCTATAGCGGATAGCGCTTGGTCCGAGTGGCACGCGAACACTACTTGATCGAACCTTTTTCCGTTGACCGAGACGTAGTCGTCATACCGTGACACAGATGTCACAGGGGTGCCAGTTCGTATACGATCTCGGAAAGGGTGCACTAGAGGAGTCAGATACGATTTCGATCCCCCTGTGATTACTCGCCATTCCGGGCGGTCATCCACTGTCAGCATTCCGTGATTCTCGAAAAAGCTGACGAAGAATGCGGCGGGCATCTCCAAGACTTGATCGCGTGGAACCGACCAGAGCGCCGATCCCATCGGTAAGAGGTAAAGTTCGGACAGCCATGATGAGTAGCCACTGCGACTGACGTACTCACCGAGTGTCATTTGAGCTGCTTCGTTTCGGATCGCGCCCGCAGATTCACGATTGAAGCGGAGAATGTCGAGTAACATCCTGTGAAACGAAGGCCGTAGCAGGTTTCTCCGCTGGGCAAAGATCTGTCGCAAGGTCGAGCCGTTGTACTCTACCCCGTAACGATCGCACTTCACACTGAAGCTCATGTTTGATGGTTGAGTTGGGATACCCAAGCGCTCAATTAAGCTCGTGAACATTGGGTAGTTGCTCTCATTGTATACGATGAAACCGGTATCAATTTGCAGTAACCCCGCGTCGGAAGTCGGGATGTCGACGGTATGCACATGACCACCGATTCGATCACGGGATTCGAATACAACGACCTCGTGATGAGGATGTAAAAGGTGAGCGGCTACGAGACCGGATCCTCCGCTGCCTACGACTGCGATTCGCACCGGTCAGGTTCGCTGCAGAAGGCGCTCAGGCGGTTGCCGTAGATCGCTGATTATTCGGAGCTTTTCCAGCATCTGCAATCCATAGTATGTAATGTCCACTTCCCACCAAAAGAAACCTTGGCGAGCCGCTCCGGGATATCTATGGTGGTTGTTATGCCAACCCTCGCCAAAGGTGAGAAGCGCCAGCAGGAGACTGTTACGGCTGTCATCACCGGTATCGTAGCGTTGGGTGCCCATCTGATGCGCGAGTGAGTTGATGAAACAGGTGCAGTGAAATAAAACCACGGTGCTGATGAAGAACCCCCAAACCAGTAGCTGCCAGCTACCTATCAAGAATAGGGTTACTGCAAGTAGAAACGGCACGAAGATGTCGAATCGGTCCAGAAAACGAAGCTCGGGGTACTTAGCTAAGTCACGCACGGCTTCAAAGTTGGTAGGGAAGTTGCCCGGCGCCGTGATCCACCCCATGTGAGCCCACCAGAAACCATGATGCCGGGGCGAGTGCACGTCATGCTCTGTATCGGAGTGACGATGATGATGCCGGTGGTGGGCGGCCCACCACAGAGGCCCACGCTGTGCCGAACTCGCTCCCAGTAGGGCGAATACGAATTGCGCCGGTCGTGATGTTTTGAACGACCGGTGTGAGAAGTAGCGATGGTAGAAGCCTGTTATTGCAAACATCCGAAGAGCGTAAAGGGATGCTGCGACAGCTATCGCTGACCAACTCCAGCCGACCCATATGACTCCGAGGCAAGCTGCGTGTACAGCGATGAAGGGTATGACCCGGAACCAGTCTACTACGGTTTTGTCCGTCATCTTGTTGTGGTCGACTGCCGAGGTGTCGAACCAAAGAACCAGTGGTTTCAGGACCTTAAGAAGTGATGCAAGCATACCGTGCGGAAACGGGAGTGTCAGTGTATCACATAAATTTATAGCAGATCTATTGCAATATCATGATCATCCACTGAATGCCCCAGTATAAGAAGACGAAGAACAGAAAAACCATCCCTACTTCATCCGGAGACTTCAGGAATTGCCATAGATTCTGAAGAGCGCGTCCTGTGAGCGTTGGGAGCTCATGGCTCCTATGTCGCATCCGACGTTTTTGTCGCATAGGTCTGTCGTCTGCTTTTGCCTGATCTATGCTTGCGCTTCGTATAATTTGAGTCTGAGGATGCCGGCTTTCCGGGATTGGGGTCTCGTCCCATACAGCGATTACACGCGACAAGAGACCATGCGCCACGTGGGGCCCGTTATGCCCTAGCTCACGAGTGCAGACCGTTCGTGTGCGATCAAGTCTCGCACCGCATCGCTTGACGCCAACACCACGGATACGCTTGATGTGCGAGTATCGCTTTATGGACTCTGGCTGTTCCTCGACGGTGATTCTCAAAAGGCGACTCGGTACCTGAGGTGCGGTTGGACATTGAGAAACGGGGCCCGCTACCACTTGATCGGGTAATGATGTTGATGCTTTGAATGCGGGGAAGGTTATTTTGTGAAGCGCGTTCCCCTGCCTTGGTTGCTACTTCTCTGCAATTTAATACGTGCCGCTGCCCTCGACTGTAAAGCACGGAAGCCGAGGAGGCTCGCTAGTACTAGAGCAAAGAGTGAAGGCAGGCGCGTATCGGCCTTCACGAGCCAGAAGTAGTGCACGACGCCTAGGGTGCCGGCGAGGTAGGCTGCGCGGTGAAGGGTACTCCACTTCTTTCCTAGTTTGCGGATTGCCCATCGAGTTGAGGTGAGCGCCAACGGAAGCATTACCAAAAGAGCTGCCATGCCTGCGGTAATAAATCTCCGCTCTAGGATGTCGGCCCACATGTAGCGGAAATCAAAGATGTTGTAGAAGGCAAACCAGATGACAAAATGAGCACTCGCGTAAAAGAATGCGAAGAGGCCGAGTGGTCTGCGCAGCTTAATTAAGAGATTCCATCCAGATATGCGTCGGATTGGAGTTATTGCTAATGAGGACAAGAGCAGCACCAGGGCGGTCATGCCTGTCCACAGCGTCAACTTTTCCACGGGGTTTACACCCAGAGATCCTCTAAGGAGGCTAATTACTAAATGGACACCTGGAGACAGAGCACTTACCCACAGGATCGTCTTGATCGCGAATAGGGCGCGCTTCTGTTTCATGTTCTACCGTCCGACGCGTCTTGTCAGTGGCTCGACTATTTCCAGCGCGCGAGGTCCATTCCGGCATAGAGGTGCTGCACCTGATCCGTATAGCCGTTGAACATCATGGTGTCGAAGTCCTTCCGGAAGCCCGGTAGCCTAGTCTCCCGCGCCTGACTCCAGCGCGGGTGACTGACGTTTGGGTTCACGTTCGCGAAGAACCCATACTCGTGAGAGTTTTGTACCTGCCACGTGTTGATCGGCATCTCTTCCACAAATCTGATGCTCTGGATCGACTTAACCCCTTTGAACCCATATTTCCAAGGAACTACTAGACGGAGTGGGGCACCATTCTGGTTAGGAAGATCGGCTCCATATAATCCGGTGGCGAGAATCGTGAGTGGATGCATTGCTTCGTCCATCCGCAGGCCTTCGATGTAGGGCCAGTCGAGGATCGGGAAGCGCTGGTGGGTCATCTCTTCGGGACGTACGATGGTTTTCATCTCGATGTACTTGGCCCCGGGTTGAGGCTCGACCTTGTTGATGAGTGCCGAGAGTGGGAATCCATACCAGGGGATGACCATTGACCAAGCCTCTACGCAACGCAGGCGATAGACCCGATCCTCCATGGTGATACCAGAGAGCAAATCGTCTAGCTCGTATTCACCAGGTTTGTTGACCATGCCACCGATCTCCACTTTCCAGGGCCGCGGCCGGAAGGCGCCGGAATTTTCCGCAGGGTCAGACTTTCTGGTACCAAACTCGTAGAAGTTGTTGTAGGTGGTGATCTCTTCGTAGGAGTTCAGTGGCTCATCCATCTCGGACGTCATGGAATCGAAGCGCGGGTGGAGTTCCTGGAGTGTTGTTTTTCCCTGGAGAGCTCGAGGGCCGAGAGCTGTGCCTAGGACCCCCGCGGCTGCTGCCTTCTTAACGAAGTGCCGTCGATTGAGGTAGGTGCGTTCCGGGGTGATCTCTGAAGAAGCGATATCGGGTTTGCGTCTGATGATCATGACGGTCTCAGGCTTGGGCTATTGTGCTGCGGTCGAAACGATTTATTGAAGCTAGTTACTGTGGTCGGATTTTTTACCCGTATTCCTTGGTCGTGCGTTTGTTCCTAATAATCTGAAGTAAGCTCAGCTGCAGATCGTTGCTGCTCCACTTGCCGCAGCCTCCAGCATTTCCACGAAGATCTCTACTGTGTGGTATCCGCTATCTCGATCATACCACTCCATCTTCTGTGGATATATCTCTTGACTGGAAAAATCCTCTTCTAAAATCCAGTCCTTCAAGGCAGGTGGCCGTTCAATGAAACAACCGACTTCGTCAAAGTCTTCGTTTAGGAGGAGAATAGTGGGCGTCGAGGCTCGTCCGTCTAGTGTGCGATGGGACTCCATGATGCTGAGGCCGGTAGTTGGATCGACCACTCGCATTTCGAGTCCGTCCACCATGTCAACTAGCTGAGCTAGGTAGGGTATCGTGCTTACTGAGTCGGAGCATGAATCGACAGCCACGGCTAAAAGCCTCCAACTCCCGCCTACCGCTCTTGCTCGGGCAACGAGATGCGAGTCGATTTGCTCTGCTTTTTCGGTGTTGCCGATCCACAACTCGGCTCTCCGCTTTGCTGAGCTAAGAAACTCAGTGTAGGGGCGCCCCGACTCGTATATGTCTCTCAACTCATTGTCGAGTGTCGAGGGCGACCGGGATACATCACTGCAAACTTCACTGGGTTGTTCCAGGATCCCCATAGACAGTAGAGCAGCGACGGCCAGAGATATCATGGTCTGGATGCCTTCACGAGCCGAGATGTTGTTTGAGTTTGCGATCGAAAAAAGACAACGTGGCTTCGAATGCTGAAACCCAGTTGCGGTGCAGGAGAAAGCCATGCACTTCGTCAGGGAAGATCAACTGCTCGTACTCGACACCACGGCGGGACAAGGCTTCGGCCAGATCGACCGTTTCAGAGAAAGGGACATTGCGATCATCATCTCCGTGAATCAATAGGACCGGAGAGGTCCAGCCGTCCATGAAAGCCATCGGCGAGGAGGCATATGCGAGTTGGCTGAATTGAGGATAGTCTTTGGGGTCATAGGAAGGCCGAAAGCCATTCATGACGACGTTCCAGTCATGTACGCCATGGATGTCCACTCCTGCGGCAAAGAGGTTCGATGCCCTAGCAAGGCCGAGTGCGGTTAGGTAACCACCGTATGATCCGCCCCATAGGCCGATCCGGTCCGGGTCTACATCATCTCGTGATTGCAGGTAGAGTCCCGCTCCAACTACGTCATTGAATTCACTGGCCCCCGTAGCTCCGTAGTTTTCTGCTTCCCGGAATTCCATTCCGTAGCCGATCCCGCTTCGATAGTTCACCGATAGGACTATGTATCCGGCATTCGCCAGAGCTTGGTTCATCGCGTAAGTGTTGTGGTAGTACCCGCGGTGATGAAAGCCAAGAAGCATTTGGCGGCGGGAGCCACCGTGAAAGAAGAGCACAGCTGGGAGTCTCTCTCCGGCTGGCGAGCTTGCTGGCATGAAGAGTTGACCGTTTATTTTCATCCCATCTGAGGCGCTGAAGGTCACCTCTCTTGGCTCGACCAAGTGGTCTTTGGGGAACGAGTCCGGGAGGTCTGGACTAACCCGATGACGTTGTCCGTCTATAAGCACGACCGTGTGAGCCGGCTCCCTACCCGAGGCCGCGTGAAACGCTACGGTACCGTCTCCGGTGATCACTGCCCCCCATTCGAGGCCCGTGCCTGGTGTCACCAATTGGGCTGATCCACCTGATGCGTCGACACGCCATACATGTTTCCGGTCTACGTCGTTCTGGTTCGAATCGTAAATGACGGATCTGCCGTCCGGTCCAATCGAGGCGAATTGGACTTCGAAATCACCCGGAGTGAGAAGCGTTGTCGCTCCACCTGAGCTAGGGATGCTGTACAGATGCTTCCAGCCATCACCTTCCCAGGGGAAAACCAGGCGGTCATCGGCGGTCCACCAGAGTTGGTTTGCGGCACTGATCCCACTGAATGCGCTTCCGACCCCTTCCGATGCCTTCCAGATTTCAATCCCAGTGCCAGTTTCAACGTTAGCTACCCGAATCGAAAAGGGAAGCGCTTCACGGCGAGGGGAGAACATATGCACGACTCGCTCATTGGGCGTTCGAATGAAAGCAATCTGGCTCCCGTCTGGACTCCATGCGGGGGACGAGTCATTCCCTACACTCGGGTCGAGGTATGTGATGCGGTCGCCCTTGAGGTCTAGGACTCCGATAAAGGCGTGGTCACCCCGGTTACTAACAAACGCCAGTTCTGATCCATCGGGTGACCAAGTTATGTCCCCAGCGTTACCACGGATCTTGGCGACTCTCTGCGGCTGAGTTTCACCTTCGAGGGCAAGCAAGAAGATTTCACCACTCTGTGCGTACGCGATTTGTTTACCATTCGGAGATACTGTAAAAGAAGAAGCAGAAAAGAGATAGGTGTCGACACCTATATCAAAATATGACATCCATATTCCTCGCTCTTCCTCACTTGGCGAGAAGAGTGGATCTGGAACTTCACCCTGACGATTTGGTGCACCACCACGCACCCAGAACAGTTTTGAACCGTCTGCTGAGAAGGTCAGCCCCGACAGCTCTTGTCCGTTGTCCCCGGTGTAATCTGTGAATGGACGCCCTTGCCACCTCGGACCTTCCGCGACCCATATATTCCGTTCACCCTCACGGTTCTCGATCCAGGCGATACGATCTCCAGTTGGGGAAGCTACTAATCCCGAAGCGAAGGAAAACGATAAGACTTCTTCTATTGAGAATGGGCTCTGCGCGGCGGCAGGGACCACCATTAGACTTAGAATTAATCCTACAGTAGGTGTGATTGTGGTCCAGCGGGTTGAGTTCACGCTGGAATTCCATTTTTGGCGACGTCGCTCATGATTTCGACGAAGCGATCTAACTCGGACGGAGTCGTGTAAACGCTTGGACTGATACGCAGCCCTTGGAATTCCGCGTGATTGATGCTTACGACGATGATTCGATGGCTGTTCCACAGATATTCGCGGAGAGCATTGGGCTCGATTCCGATTACTTCGACGTTCGCAATTCCACACGCAAAACCAGGCTTTTGGCTGGTGTGCAGTCGGACGTTGTCATGTTCAAGCAACGGGTTAGCCCAGTAGTCCCTGAGGTAGGTGAGACGAGCAGCTTTCCGTGCTGGGCCGAGGCCTTGATGAAAGGTGAGTGCCTCACCGATACACAGATAGGGTGCTTCAGGGTGAGTCCCGATCTCTTCAAATTTTCGGATATCCTGGTCGCGTGACTCTGGGGCAGCCATCAGGGGCCAGACGTCTGCGATCTGGTCTTTCCTCACGTACAGAAGTCCTGTTCCGTGGGGCGCGAAGAGCCATTTGTGGAGGCTACTCGTGTAATTGTCGACGTCGAGCTCACCAATATCGAAGTCAAAATGTGCCAACGAATGTGCGCCGTCGATTATTAGGGGGATCCCATGACGGCGCGCCATTGCGGTCAGTTCGGTTACTGGAAGGATTTGTCCTGTCAGATTTATCATGTGACAACACAGGATCAGCTTCGTCCGATCGGTTATCCCGTCCTCAAAAAGCCGAACAATCTCCGCCGGGTCTTCAGCGGGCACTGGGATCTGGATCTGCTTGAGCACTATGCCTTCGCGACGTTCCCGTTGCTGAAAGGTCGTGATCATCCGCCCGTAGTCTTGAGTCGTGGTCAGGACTTCGTCACCGGGCTGTAAGTCGTACCCAAACTGAAGTATCTGAAGACTTTCCGAAGAGTTGCGTGTGAACGCTACTTCTTCTGGGTCTACCCCCCACTCGCGGGCCATCCTTTGGCGCGTTCCTTCTCTCTGCGGTTCAAGGATCTGCCACATGGTGTACGTTGGCGCCAAGTTCGAGTAATCTTGGTGCCGCTTCATGGCGTCCTGGACCAGCTTTGGGCTGGGGGAAACTCCGCCGTTATTTAGGTTGACTAGAGTCCGGTCGACAGTAAACGCGCTTTGTACTTCACGCCAAAAGTTTTCATCATCAACAACGTCTTCAGGGCTGCCTGGGTGTGATCCCAGATTCATGGCGATATCGATCGCTTCGGCACGTAACTCGGTCGGACGAAATGAAATTCCTGCGGCTGCGGCTGCGGCTGGAAGGGATAGCGTGCCTAGGAAAGAGCGGCGACTCTGCATAGTCTAAGTCCTCAATTCGTGATGGTACCGTTTCATGGTACTGCGGGTGGTCGGCACTGTCCAACCGTATGACTAGCCATCGAAGCCGATCTGCAGATTCATGGTTGGGTTGTCTCTTGCTATCCTATTACACCTGGAACAATCGGTTGAAGAAGTTGCTAGAACTCAACCGTTCACAATCCTCTTTCTTTCTGAATTCTTGCGCCAAGCATTCTTCTGGTCTGAGCAAGTTCGGCGGGGTACCGCCTTTCTGATCGCATGTCTGGCCACAGGTCTCGTCCCTTCGGAGGCGCATTCTCAGAATCCGGATTCAATCCCACCAGATTCAGCAAGAGTTCTAGGGGGGATAACGGTCAGGGTCGCGCGGCCTGCCATCACCGTCGGGGGAGCGAGCGCGGTTGTGATGGACCTAGATTCTCTTGGCGGCATGCCTTCTCCGTCGATGGACGAGGTGTTGCGCTCGATGCCCCTCATTCAGATCCGACAGAACAGCCGAGGAGAGGTGCAGCCGGCACTTCGCGGATCGGAAGATCGACAGATTACGATCCTCATGGATGGCGTACCACTGAGTATTGGATGGGATCACCGCACGGATATGTCCATCATTCCACTCACGGCAGCGCGCAGCGTAACCTTGGTGCGTGGATTGTCCTCGGTTCTGTATGGTCCCAATACCCTAGGCGGTGTTGTGGAGGTAGATGTAGCTAGAGGTAAGGGCCAAGCTGAGGCGGTGGATCCTTTCTCATTCGGGTTCTCAATCGACGAGACGGGTGCGAATAACATGTCGGTGACCGCAGGTCGCTTGATCTCAGGTACGAGCCATCAGTGGGTCGTCCGCGGAGGTGGGGGTTTTAGTGACCGCAGAGGTTACCCCATCTCTAACGAGGTCCTGAGAGACAAATCGTTGCGCGCTCAGTTTTTGTTTGACGATGCCTTGCGACTGAATAGTGACAGACGACGATTCGACGGCTTCTTCAGTACTAGGTACCTAAATGAGGACGGGGGTTGGGCTTCCGTTACTGCGTCCGGGTTTGATTTGGAACGAGGGGTCCCTCCAGAAGCACATCAGGATAAGCCTAGGCTTTGGAGGTATCCCGAACAGAGAAGGATGATTGCCGCGGTGACGGGTGGTACAGGTCAACGGGTTACCGGTTGGGGTGAAGGTGACCTTGAGGCTAGTTTCGGATTCGATGTCGGGAATACTCGTATAGAGCAGTTCAAGACCGCAGGATACAGGGCCATCGAAGAGACCGAAGATGCCGATGATAGAGTGATCACCGGCCGTGTCCTCGGAGAACATACGCTTGGTGCTGACGGTGCGCTTAGAGCCTCCGCGACTGTCGCAGAGGTCTCTCATGATGAAGTGCTCACTCAGACCGGTTCAGGTTCCGCTGAGTTCTCGTACCAACAGCGATTGTGGAGTGTCGGGCTTGAAACTGAGTGGAGACCGGGTGCTAGCGGTCTCACTACGATCACGCTGGGCGTGTCACAAGACGGCGCGACAACACCGAAGTCTGCTGACAAGTCGCCTGTGGATGGCATGTCGGACTTCGGCCTTCGAATGGGGCTTGGCTCTTTGGTGTCTGAGGGCGTGCTCCTACATGGGAGTGTCAGCCGTCGTTCCCGGTTCCCATCTCTTAGAGAGCTATATTCTGGTGCTCTAGGTCGGTTTGAGCCCAACCCTAACTTGAAACCTGAAACGCTATTCGGTACAGAGGCCGGCCTCACCGTGAACGGATCCAAGGGTGAGTTCCAGTTTGTGGGTTTCCACCAGCGGCTCACCAATGGAATCGTCAGGCGGTCCTTCAGTGACGGGGTTTCTGGTTCGCGGTTCCAACGTGTGAACCAGGACGAAGTTCGCAGTTTTGGGATGGAACTGCTCCTCTCTGGAAGGATTGGAGGGTCGACGATGACGGGAGACCTCACAGTGCAGGCAGTGGATGGGTTTGATTCAGATGGATCAGTCGTTGAACTCGAGTATGAGCCGGCTGTAGCTGGAAAGCTCGGTTTCGACATGCCAATCTCTGGTAAGCTGAACTTAGGAGGGGAAGTTCGTTATGTCGGAGAACAAAAGTGTGAGAATCCGGAGGTGGGTGGGCTTCAGACACTAGCGTCGAGCAAGTCGTTTGACTTAGGGCTCCGACGGAGTTTTGACGTGAGTCGGGCGGGTATCGTAAGTCGACTAGACGCTTCCGCGTCAGTTAAGAACGTGACGGACAGTGCGATCTATGATCAATGTGGGCTCCCCCAGCCAGGTCGCTTTATCCAAGTCCAATTCCGCATCCGGTAGCAGCTAACTAACTTGCCAAGAGCATGGCTGGCCTCAGTTGAGCCGGTTCGACAAGCCCTCGTCACTCAACAGTTCAATGATTCGTCTCACCTTCCTCGGTACCGCAGCGTCCAGACCGACCGTCGGCCGGAATGTGAGCGGCATTGCCGTCCAGCGTGAGGGGGATCTCTTCCTCTTCGACTGTGGAGAGGGAAGCCAAAGACAGATGATGCGCTTCCAGACCGGTTTCGGTGTGCGTGCTATTTTTATCAGTCACACTCATGCCGATCATTTTCTCGGCATCACGGGATTACTGCGAACCATGGCGCTGCAGGACCGCACCGATCCGATAACGATTTATGCGCCCCGCGGCACGGGACATGTGTTGAATTCTGCGGTCGTCCTAGGTAACGATCGAATCCCTTTCCCTGTAGACATTGTCGAATGCTCCGCTGGTCAAGGTTTGAGCGCGGACGAGTATGAGATCTGCGCGTTCGATGTGCAGCACGGGCGAGGTCGTGTGGCCGTGGGGTGGGCTCTCGTAGAAGACGAGCGTCTCGGGCGGTTTGATGTTGAGCAAGCGAGGGCGGCTGGTGTTCCCGAGGGGCCGCTATTCGGTTCTCTGCATCGTGGCGAGGATGTTGAGGTCGGCGGACGCACGGTGCGTGCGGCCGATCTCGTGGGCGCTCCTAGGCCGGGTAGGTCTCTCGTATACACGGGAGACACACGACCCTGTCGGGAGACTGTCGAGCGAGCACAAGGTGCGGACGTGTTGGTGCACGAGGCTACGTTTGCCCACGATGAATTCGATCGAGCCCGTCAGACGGGACACTCTACGGCTTTGGAGGCTGCTCGAGTGGCTGCAGAAGCAGAGGTGGGCGCAATGTATATGACGCACATTTCA
>MDTE01043652.1_pt1 | contig 13855 bp, 9 predicted proteins | sample 811231 | NCBI WGS metagenome assembly MDTE01 (sample SAMN05326651, study PRJNA326480) | marine metagenome | isolation source: seawater | place: Indian Ocean: Red Sea | collected 2010
CAGGAGCTACATTCCCGTCATAAGTTTAATCAATAGATTAACAAACATTAAACCCCTCTTTTTTGAGGGGTTTTTTGTTGCCTTTTATATTTATATATGTAGATGATATAAAACTTCTATAAAACTATGAAAAATGAATATAACGATTTTTCATAAACTTGATATTTATAGTTGAAGAAATAAACTTATTGGAGATTAAAGATGCCAGATTTATTAGATCCTTCTGAAATAATGTTCACACCGTTTGAACCGAAAACAAAAAATCGGTACATCATGTACATTGAAGGTATTCCAGCTTATCTTATTAAGACAGCTAACAGACCTACAATCGCTTTTGAAACTATTGAACTCGACCACATCAATGTAAAAAGATATATCAAAGGTAAAGGTGCATGGGAAGAATTAGAAATTACACTTTATGATCCTGTTGTTCCATCAGCAGCACAAGCAGTTATGGAATGGGTTCGTTTATCCCACGAATCTGTAACAGGTAGAGACGGATACTCAGATTTTTATAAAAAGGATGTAACTATCAATGTGTTAGGTCCTGTGGGTGACAAAGTCGAAGAATGGACACTTAAAGGTACATGGATTACCAACGCAACATTTGGTGATTTAGATTGGGCAAATACAACAGACCCAGTTGATGTAACCTTGACACTTAGATACGATTACGCTATCCTACAATTCTAAGGAGAAAAAAATGAGTTTTCTTTCACAGATGCTATCTGATGATGCAAAAATTTCAAGTAAAAGATTTATTGGTTTTGCATCATTTACAATGTTAGTTGGGAGTTGGGTCGCTAATACTTTTTTCAAATTTGCTATTAGTGAAACAATACTCGAAAACTTCATGTACATAACCGTTGTCGGTTTAGGAGTTACAGCAGCTGAAAAATTTGGTAGAAAATAATTTAGACTGGGTATCACTTAGATACCCAGTTAAAGTTTTATAATTGGTTATATTGATGGTTTCAAAAGCTATTCAATAGAATAATACATAGGAGATAAACATGGCAGAAGAAAAACGCCGTTTTCCGACAGAAGTAGTTGATTTGCCTTCTAAGGGATTACTTTATCCGAAAGATTCACCACTGGCAGGTGGAACTATCGAATTAAAGTATATGACCGCTAAAGAAGAAGATATTTTAACTTCAAGAAATCTTATTCAGAAAGGTGTGGTTTTGGATAAGTTGTTGGAATCCGTTATTGTAGACGAAAAAGTATCACTTAATGATTTATTATTAGGTGATAAAAATGCAATTATGATTGCTACAAGAGTACTTGGTTATGGTAAGGATTATACAGTTCAATTAACAGATCCATCTACGGGAGATAAACAAGAGGAAACTTTTGATTTAACTGAAATTGATGATAAGAAAATTAATACGAAGTTATTTAAAGATGGTAAGAACGAATTCGATTATACTTTACCAGCATCTAAAACCAAAATTACTTTTCGTCTTTTAACACATAAAGAAGAAAAAGAAATAGAAGCTGAATTAAAAGCACTTAGAAAATTTCAAAAAGATTCTGGGATTACTTCAGAAATAACTACAAGGTTGAAAAAGGCAATCTTGAGTGTTAATGGAGATGATTCTATTAAAAGAATAAATGAATTTGTTGATACTGAATTATTATCAAGAGATTCTTTAGCATTTAGAGAGTATCTTAGAGAAATTACACCTGATGTGGATATGTCGTTTACCTTTGTTAGTGAACAAACTGGCGAAGATACGGATATGGACATCCCATTAGATGTCGAGTTTTTTTGGCCTGCGGGCCGAAGATAAGCCCGCGATACACGAGCAAGTATTTTCCCTTTGTTTTCACGGCAAAGGAGGCTTCTCATTCACGGAAGTATACAATATGCCAACATATTTGCGCCGATTTTACATTCAATCGGCCTCTAAATTCTACGAAAAGGAAAAGAAAGAATATGATAAGGCAAACAAAAAACCATCTGGTATTGCACGACCAGGTATCAAACGAGGCTAATAAGATTTTTTCCTATATATGATATTTATTAATGAGTTATAACATCCTGTTTTATAACAGAAATCATAAATATAATCATTATTAAAGGAGAAGAAAATGGCTTCATCCAAACCATTAACAGAAGAACAAATAAAAGAGGGACTTATTGATAAAATAGCCCAAAAAATAGTATTGCACATTTTCAATAATAAATTGAGTGCAATAGAAAAGATGGGTATTCCTGATGATGTAAAAAGGGCAAGTAAAAAGGCCAATAAAGCATTCAAAGACCTTCAGAAATCATTGAAAAAAGCAGAAAAATTACGAAGTAAAAGACATTACTAATTTTAAAAAATGGCAGACTCACCAAAAACTAATAGAGAAAATATTAAGCTTATCAAGGAGCTCATAAAAGAACAATCTAAGCTCGTTAAAGAACAAGAGAAAGGTTCTAAAGAATATAAGAATGCCAATAATGAACTTAAAAAATTAAAATCTCAAATGAGAGATGCAAATAAAGAATTTGATAAAGGTAAAGATATTAGAAGGCAACATGCCGATATTCAAGATAGACAATATAAAAGAGCTCTTGAAATTCGAGGTTTAAATGTAAATCTAACTAAACAAGCAAAAAAACAAGCAAGTTACGCACAAACCGTTGAAAGTTTAGGATATAGTGCAGGTGAAAATTTAAAAGAAGCTGTATCACTTCAGAATAATATGGCTAGTGATGGAACGAAATTAACTGATATCTATGAAAGTAGTGCCACTAAATTGGCAGAAGTAGGTGATCATTTTGAAAATATCGGTAATATGCAAGACGAAGCAACACGATTATCATTAGATATGGCAAAGGCATATGATGATATTGGAACTGATACATTCGACTTGAGTATAATGAAAAGTGAAATCGAAACATTAGGTCAACAGGCAGCAGCTGAAAGAGAAGTGCTAGAATCAATGTTACATACGGTTAAAGATGATAGTTTAAGAGAAAGTTTAAAGGCTGAAATACAAGTTTTAGATGATGTTGTTGATGGACTAAAAAGTAAAGAAGAATCACTAACACGAGTTGATAAATTAACAAAAGCTGCAGCTACAGAACTTGCCGCACCATTTGAAAGACTCAAGGGTGTAATAGAAGGTATGCCATTTGGTGGCTTTATTTCTGAACATATGAATTTACAAGGTGTTATGGATGATTTTGGTGAGGGGACAAGAAAATCATTAGCAGCAGCATTTGATCCAGAAAACTCAATGAATATGTCAATGGCTTTAAGAAATATAGGAACTCAAGGTGTAAAGGCAGTTCAAGGTTTAACTGCAGGATTTCAGGCAACAAACGCACTTCTCGGTGGTATGTTAGGTCCTATATTACTTGTAACTGGCGCTTTATTGGCAGCAAAAAAGATTGTGGATATATTCTATGGTGGTATGATGGATACAAGAAAAGAATTAGGATTAACCGTAGGAGAAGCATCAAGATTACAAAGTTCAATCAATACTACAGCATTAGAATTTTCTCTTTTAGGAGTTAGTGCTGAAGATGTAAAGGGAATATCAGATAGTATTCGAGATAATATGGGTGGAATGGAATCAGCTACTCGTGAAAACATTTCTGCAATGACTCAATTAAATGCACTATATGGTATTAGTGGTGAAAATACAGGTGTATTGGCCACACAAATGATGGCAGTTGGAGCATCAAGTTTCGAAGCGGCCACATCACAAATGGAATCCGTAGCACTATTAGCTAGAGCCAATGGAGTGGCACCTGCAGCAATTATGAATGATGTTGCAACCAATACAGACCAATTTGCATCATTTGCAAAAGATGGTGGTGAAAATATCTTTAAAGCCGCTATAGCAGCAAGAAAACTTGGTGTAGATATGGCTACGGTTGAAAAAATGTCCGAAAGTTTATTAAGTTTCGAAGAATCTATAAATGCACAAATGGAAGCAAGTATGTTGACGGGTAGGGCAATTAATACTGATAAAGCAAGAGAATTGGCATTGGCTGGTGATTTAGAGGGGATGCAAAAAGAAATTACAAGTCAGATAGGTTCAGCAGCAGATTTTGAAAGATTAAATGTCGTACAAAGACAATCTTTAGCAGCCGCCTTTGGTGTTAGTGTATCTGAATTAAGTAAAATGGTTACTAATCAAGATAAATTAAATAGTATGACAGATGCGGAAAGAGCACACCGAGATTATATGGCTAAGGTTATGGAAATAATGGGAAAGGCTTGGGCTGGATTTTTGAGTATCGGAAAGGCATTACTTCCTGTTGTGATAGGAATTGGAGCGGCAGTAGCGGTAGCATTTTATCCAGTAACTCTTGCAGTAATTGCAGTAACTGCTATAGGAGCTTTATTTAATGAATTGAACAAGCATGTTCCGATGTTAGGAACTGCACTTGGTGTAGTTTTAGGTTTAATGACTGCAATATATGTGAGGTCAAAATTAGCTGGTAAAGAAATGACTGGTAGTATGTTGGATGGTGTTAAAAAGTTGGGTACTACTTTAAAAGATAAAATCGGTGGTGCTACGGGTGGTGATGATAAAGGTGGTGGTTTATTGGATAAAATTAAATCAAAAGGTGGTGATAAAAAAGGTAAAGGTGGGCCACTTGGTGGAATGTTTGAAAAATTTGACGCAAAGAAAGCACTCGGTGGAGCAGCAGCACTATTGATTATATCAGCCGCTCTATTTGTTACAGCAAAAGCATTACAAGAATTTGGAAAAGTAAGTTGGGGTGATATGGGTAAGGCAGGAGTTGCATTACTTGCACTAACTCTAACATTGGCAGCTATCGGAGCAATAATGATGAGTGGTGTTGGAGCACTTGCAATAATTGCAGGAGCAGGAGCTATGTTGGTTATGGCAGCCGCATTACTTGTGTTAGGAGTAGCCATACAAGCAATAGGTAAGGGTTTTGATATGTTAGCACAAGGATTTAGTTCTTTTGTACCAATAATAACTACCTTAGCACCAATGGCCAGTTCTATATTCCTATTAGCTGGAGCATTTACTGCGTTAGGGATGAGTATGGGAGCTATGGCACTTGGAGCACTTGCATTGATACCAGCATTACCTGTATTGATGACTTTAGCAGCAATTGGAGCACTTGGTGGAAATGTATTAGGTGGTGGTGGTGGAGAACAAACTGCGGCAGAAGGAGATAGTCCCGTTGAACTTAAACTTGATGAAACTAATGCAAAATTGGATAAATTAATTGTATTGATGGGAGATCAAGGACCAATAGCATCTGGTGTTCAAGGAACAAAATATAATACTGGTAAAATTGCTGGTAATATAATATAGAGAAAATAAATGGCATTAAAAGACTTAGTAACAGATTTATCAAATTTTAAATATACAGATTATGATAATGCTGGTAAGAATAATAGTCAAATAGCACATAGACATGGTGGAGAATTTGGTCCCACACCAGCAACACCTGCACATCCTGATGACCATTCTAAATTTGACGATGGTGTAGGGAGAGGAGTACATCCTAATGATGAACCACAACAATTTACAGTTCGTGGTTATCAAGTTACTGGAAAGAAAAGATTTTATATTGGATGGCAAGGTGATTTAATTCCACGAGAAGAATCATTATATGGTATAGGTTCATTTAATAGTATAGCTAGTGTTTTTGATTACACACAAACAAGAGATAGACTAAGAAAGTCATATGACAATTATGATTTAATTGAATTTGGTTCTGATGGTTCAGTTCATGTTGGTAATCAAGATTTGGCTGGAGTTGTAGGTGGTGGACTTGATTATTATGGAAATTTAAAACCAATTACACCAAGAGGTTCAATTTTCCGTGATAATAACGGAAATTATAGAGTTCCACAAGAAGGTAAAAATACAAATCCACCAGGTGGAATTAGTAATATTCCTTTATTTGAAGGAACTAAACCAGAGAGTGGTTTTGATAGAAGTTTAATGTACATTCCTAATCATACTGAACCACTTATTCCCGACTTTAAACAATTTACTCGTAGCGATAGTGCATTAAAAACCTATAACAAAGATACTTTATTACAGATAGGACAATTTGATGGAGTAGAGGGAATTAATAGTAGAGTATTTGAATGGCCAAAAACAAGACCTTATGATTTAGTATTCAAAGGAGTTACACCTTGGGCACCAATGTGGACAACGGATCCTGTTACAGGAGCAAAATCTAATATAGATATTACACTTAATTCTACACAACCATATGTAGTTAGGAATGTCGGTGATAGGTGGGGATTATATGAAGGTGATCCAGAAGATGGTGGTGAACATTTATCAGGAGCTATAGAATGGGCAAATGCATTAAGTGGAGAATTTTTAAGAGCACCACTTGATGTAATGATAGATAGGTCTGTGGCTGATATTGGAAGAATAGCGAAGTTTCTTACTTCCACTAAAGGTACATTATTTTTAACTAAACAATTTATTTTACAGGCATTTAATCCTACTATTGAAACAAAAGTTTATAATCCTTTATCACTTGGTTCAGCAGTACCATTTATTCATGTTAATAGACACGCAGGTGGTAAAAAATATACAGATGTTGTCCCTTCTGATAGTGCAATAGAATCAATCGGAGATTTGATGCCAGATACATCAATAGGTCCAATTACTATTGGTGGGAATGATATTATTAACGCTGCATTTAATGCATCTGGTATAGAACAACCAAGTTTTGGTCGTGCTGAAATGCAATCACCATTGGCAGAAGTTAATGGACAGAGATTACCATTAGATAAACGAGTAGCCCTTTCTAATCCAAATAGATATATGTGGCCAGGTCCAATGGGTATTTTTGTACAAACTGGAACAGATGCAGCAATAGCTGATGCATCAAGAATAGAAAGTTCTCAAGATAGAGTTTTAAAACGAGCAAAAGAACAATCTGGTGGTGGTATTAAAGATTTATTTCAAAAACATTCTTTTAATAAATATTCAAGTGATAATGTGTACTTGGAAGGTAAGGGTATATTATTTGTACCTGAAAGTGCTTCACCATTTGGTACTTTAGCATCACTTCCGATATCAGTAGCACAGGCCACAAGTATGGCAACAGATGCACTTGTGAATTGGGGAAATTCTCTTATAGGTGGAGAAAATACTAAGAAATCAGATTATACACCACCATCACGAGGTGTTGATTTAGAAAGTCCTTTACAAAAAGTTATTGGTGAGGATGTTTTTTCTGCAACTGATGTGGTAGTAAATAGAGATAAAGAATCATTTGGTGGTGACTGGTGGGGACCCGATAGACCTGGTGGTAGATATGAACAATTTGCTATTAGGGAGATAGGTGATAGAAAAACTCTTCAAATAGGAGCTATATCTAACTCAGTAATTTCAGTAAAGATACATTCAAATAAACAAGATTTCTCATCCAATTCATTAGGATCTGGAATTCAAATTTCACCGCGAACTACGAAAGATTCTGAAATGGATATGTTAAGGCCATTAGAAATACCTATATTTAGAACTGGTGTATTTGAAGGAATGTTTGATGGACCTGGCATAACTCGCTCATATGAAGTTTATGGGGGTTCAAGTAATTTTGAGAAAAAAGATGATGGACTACCAAAAGTTGCACAAAGATTATCATATCGATTAGCATTTTCAGATACTCTTCCTATTGTTTCACCAATTGTGGATTCGAGAAGGCGTACTGAAACTGATGGTAAATTATCCATAGAGTATAATCCTTTATCAGAGGAGTATCCGAAAGAATTACAGATAAGGTCAGATAATTTTTTAGGTGATTTATATGGTCTCTTTAGAAATTCAAAGGTAGAAAATTCAAGAAAAAAATATATTCAAAATGATGGTACACCAACACGACCATTTATACAAGATACATTATATCTTGGTCATATTGGAAGTATATCAGTAAAGACTACTCAAATTTATGGTCAAAATGATATTACACCTGGAGTATCTAAAGAAAGAGAAACTAAATTAGAACCAGAACACAAGGAAGCTATATTTCCATCTAAAAAGTTTGGAACACAAAAACATAATAAAACTTCTAACAGCAACAACCCAAATTGGCATTCTGGTGAGAATGAATATAAAATTACAAAAGATAATGGTTATTTAGAACAACTTATTTTATCTGATAATGATACTATTAAAAACAATGGTATGTTAGGAAATATTTATGTTAATAATACTGAAGTATTTGATCAATGGCCTAACGCTATCTCAAGTGTAGATAAGGGTACTAAATATCAAGGTGATATATTTTCATATAAAGATAAAGATGGTGGAAGTACTCCAGTTTTCGATAAAGATTTATATGATAAGACTGAGAACTATCTAAAACAATTAAAAGATGCAAGAGTAGGAACGGACAAAGAAGGTGATCCCACTATAACTATAAAGACATCACATAAAACTTCTGATCCTAATAGTTCAAGGTTGGTAGCCCAAGATGGAAAATATAAGAATCTTGAAAATATAAAATTACAAGATTTACCACTTATAAATTTACAATCAGGTGGTAATTTAGGTAAAGAAGGACAAGCCTTAGGTTTTGTCAATCAATCAGGTTCACCAACAAAATTATCAGATAATTTATATGGTCCAGATGATAAAATATCTACAAAAGTTGGGGAAAATTATAAGAGAAAAGGATTTACAAAACAATCATATCAAGAAAGTATTAAAGGTGCTGAACAAACAGAAGGTGGTGCAGGAGATACAATAACTAAAGGTAGATTCACATTAAATGAAAATAATATTCCAACAGTAGTTAAGAGATTATCTACAACTGATGATAATATGGATTCAGGAGTTGTTATAGGTGATAATACACAAGTATCAAATATAGTACAAGGTATTGAAGAACGAAAGGAATCTAAGGCTACAGGTAAAGGAGCTGTTCTTGATAGATATAAGACTTTAGCATATGGTAAATTACCAAAAGAAGGGGCAGATGAGGAAAGATATGATAAGAAAGAAGATAAGAGTCCAGTAAAGGAAGGTGATACAACTTCTCTTTCAACAATTACGATTGCAAATGATACTGATACGGGATTAGGATTAATTAAAAAATCAACTGATAATAAATATAGGACTGATTTAACAGATAATATTAATTTACATCCATATGGAGATGCAGATGCCAGTGAAAATGATTATATTAAGTTTAAGATTTATGATTTGGTAAATAGAAAGTATATTATATTTAGAGCATTTTTAAGTGGAATAGCTGAAACACTTACTCCAGATTGGGGCTCTGAAAGATATATTGGTAGACCTGATAATGTTCATGTTTATCAAGGTGTAGAGAGATCAATATCTTTTGATTTTAATGTTGTTCCTAATTCAAAACAAGAATTACCAGTTTTGTGGGAGAAGTTAAATTATCTTGTTGGTCTTACATATCCAACTTGGAAATCTATAGGAATTGGACAAAGAATGGAAGCACCATTTATTAGTTTAACTATTGGAGATATGTATAATGATGTTCCTGGATTTTTTAGTGGTTTGACAGTTACGGTTAATGACCAATCACCTTGGGAAATAGATAATGGATTTCAATTACCACATGCAATAGATGTAAGTTGTGAGTTTACTCATATTGGAAAACATACATTGGCATCACAAGGTAAACACTATGATTTAAATTGGTTAAAGACATATGATAATAGTAAAGAATGGGTAGATGGTAATTCACATTTAGGGGCAAGAAAAGAAGAGTGGAATAATTTTTATAAAGATATCTCACCAGGAGCAATATAGTGAGTAGGTATAAACATACAGGAATAAAAATAGATAAGGATACTGGTAATAGAGTTATGAAAACAACACTTTATCCTGATATAAAAATTGAAGATGGTGATAAATTTGTGTATCCAATAGATGGGGATAGATTGGAAAATCTTGCACATAGATATTATGGAGATTCAAAATTGTGGTGGGTTATTGCATTAGCAAATAAAATTAGAGATGGTTCATATTCATTAAAACCAGATGAAAAAATAAGGATACCAAGTAATATCCAAAATATACTTAAAGATTTACGGGCAATTAATAGTGATGTGTAAAAGTTATGATAAGTCTTTCACCTATAAATAAAAACATAAGGGAAACATTAGCAACCAAAAGTAAAGCTGTAGCCAGAGATTTTACAGGTGGTGCTTTAGATACGAGAAGTGAGGAAGTGGATTTACTTAAAGATACTTATGCAAAATCTACTTGGGTAAGGGCGTTTTCTCCAGTTGATAGTACTTCAAAACCTATACAGGACTCTGATGGTGAGTGGTTTCTTGAATCAGGCCTAAATCCTGATGGATATAAAACTGTAACTCTTTTAGGCGGTAATACAGAATTTTTAGGTGGCGAAAGAACAATGCTTCATGGATTTAAACATATTTATAATCCGCTACGAAGTCGTGAAGAAGTTGATGGTAATAGAAGTCCAAAATTAAGACCAATGCCTGGTTTAAAAGATATTAATGTAGAATATAAAGGTGGATTATCTGCAGTAAGAGAGGCAACGATAAATTGGACTTGTTGGACATTTGAAGATTTAGAAAAATTAATGCCTCACTTTTTAGCCCACGGAAAGGGAATTTTATTAGAATGGGGATGGGGGATGTCATCAGTAGAACAAGAATTAATGAGTGGTTTAGATGATATGACTAATGGTAAGGCTTATTCTAATATACAAAATAAAATTAATGAATTGGGTGGAAATTATGATGGAATGGCTGGTATAATTTCTAATTGGGAGTGGACTTTGAGGGATGATGGTGGATTTGATTGTACGACAACAATTGTATCTCGTGGTGTTAATGTTATAGACCAAGATATATCAGGAACAGGAACTTCAAAGACAAATGAAGATGGAGAACAAGAACCAACTATAAAAGAATTTGTAGGTGCACTTCGTGAAACTATTACATCGTTTTGTACAGAGGAAGATAGTTGGTGGGATTTAGGTGATCCTTTTTCAGTTAGTGATGATGCAGCTCGTATAAGAGATTGGAGTCCGTCAACAGGAGTTCAACCACCAGGTGTTGTGATGGTTGTTGAAGATGGTGTTTGGACAAATGTGAAAGCAGGTCCCTATGTAACTTGGGGATGGTTTGAAGATAATATTTTAAGTAAATTTATTGGTCGTGTGGATGAAAAAGGTAATACTATTAATTCTTTTAGAAGTATAGAACCAGTTTTACATCCAGATGGTAGTGGTAGGTTTTTAAAGAATGATGGTAAATCATCTACAGACAATATACACGAGGCACGATTTCAGTCGGTTATTATTAAAAATAATAAATGGTTAATTACTCCAGATATGGGTAGATGGATATTACCAGGTCAGTTTCCAGCATTAAATACTATTAAAAATTCTTGGGGTTCAGCATCTATAAATGCATTAAAAAGATTAGTAAATATTACAGAAGATTATAAACAAGTTAAGAGATTTGCTGTTGATCAAAATGATTGGAGTAAGGGTGGATATCTTAGGAATATATTATTATCTTATGATTTAATTGAAACTGCATTTGAAAATGCTAATACGGTACGAGAGGGTATGAGTGCATTATTTGGTGAACTTGGTAAAGACCTTGATGGTTTTTGGAATCTTGAAGTTGTAGTAGATGCATATATAGATGGTAATGTTAAATGTATAGATACGAAAGCTGTAGCATTTGATGCTGAAACATTATTGGAAGATAGAGAGGGTAAAGAAAATCCAGAAAGTAAACTTTTTGTATTTCCATCTTGGGGAGAAAAGAGTATAGTAAAAAATCAAACATTAACTTCTGCAGTTCCAAATTCAATGGCAGTATCTGCTATGTATGCAGGTACAGCTAAAAAAGGTAAGGAGAAAGAGGGTGCACCACCTGAAGCACAAGCCATAGCAGAATTACAGGGAGGTGATTCATTAGATGCCTCTCAAAGAAATATACAAATGGCTGATAGAATAGGTGGAAAAACAGCTTTTGGGAGTAAGAATCCTTACGGAACATTGGCAAATGACATAGGATGGTCTGATCAAAATTTTGAAAGTGATGAGTATGATGATAGAAATACACCTAATAGAGATGAATTTGGTCAAGGACACGGAATACCATTTAATAAAATAGGAATTGATGAGATTATATCATTTTATGAGAAAAAAGAAAAATCAGCTGGTAATGATACATCTGCTAGAGAGAAAGAATTACAAGAGAAGAAGAAGCAAGATTTGGCAAAAAGTGAAGAGGCATTAAGAATTTTTAAAACATTACATCCAAATGCACCAGGTGGAAATCAACCATCGGTAGAAGTTTCTCAACCTGCAAATTGGGCACAAAAATTTTTTAGTTTTGGTTTTAATACAGAGGATGAAGAAGATGTAAGTATGTATACTGAAACTGGAAATTTACAAGAGTTACCAGCATTTTCAATGTTATTCAGAAGAACTATGTTAGATTATATCAATGGTAGAGTGAATGATGATGAGGTAAGTGAAGAAGAAAAATTAGAATTAGTGGGACAACCAATAATACCTGTTGATTTAGAGATAACTGTTGATGGTATCGGTGGAATTATTCCTGGAAATGCATTTCATGTAGATTATATTCCACAAAAATATAAAGATTATGTGTGTTTTCAGATTTTTGGAGTAACACAATCTGTTGGATCAGATTATTGGAACACGACTATAATAGGAAAACCAAGAGTTGCTATGAAAAAGTTAATAATGGATTCGAGGAAATAAAATGCCAAAAAAGAAAAGGAAGGGTTTTCTTAAAAATAAGAAATTTAAATCAGATAGATTAAGAGGATATGCTCGTAAAGTTGTTTTAGGTCAAAGACTTGATAAAGTTACTAAAAGGCATAATCTTGATAAAATGATATCTCCAGAATTTACAGATAGAGTTGTTAATAATGCAGGAGTGGTAGAAAATTATGGTGATTTTAAATATCAAGATGGTTCATTAGTTCCAATAGGAGAACCATATCATATACACTATTCAAAAATAGAAAAAACAGAAATTTATATGACAGGAAAATCACATGATGAAACTTCTTTATTTATTGAAAGATTAAGGGGTAGTACCAATTTCGGTCAGTATGTCAAACAAAAAAAACCAAAAAAAGGTGAAACTTATTTAGGTACATATAAATTTGAGGTTAATAAGAAACAACAAAAAATAGGAAGTACTTATAGATACTTTGCAAAACAGGCTAATAATTTAAAGGCACCAATTCTTGAGATATCTAAAACAGATTTTTCTAAGATATCACCATTTTATAATAAGATACGAATGAAGTGGAGTTTAAGTTTGAGCAAAGAATTGATGAGAAAAAAGAATTTAGAAGAAATTGAAAATGCAGTAGATAAAGGATTTAGTTCATTAGAATTTTCATTAAATCCAGATGAGGGATATTTTGGGGAAGAAGATACTGCAAAACAATCTACTTTAGATAAAGTTGGACATCTGATAGTTGAATCGGATAAAAAGAAAAAGAAGAAAAAGAAGAAAAAGAAAAAAATAAGAAGAGCATCTAATACACAGAGTACCACGAGTACAACTCAGACTGCACCATCTTCAGGTGGTGGTGGAGCATATTAATTTTAATTTTCGAAAAATAAATTGATATATATTAGAAAGGTTATAGTATGATTATATGGTTTACAGGTCAGCCAGGTTCAGGAAAGACGACACTATGTGAAGCACTAAAAAAACACTGGTGGTTTTTAAAAGATAAGTGTATTCATATTGATGGTGATGACATTCGAAACATATTCCAAAATAAAAATTATAATTTCGATGGTAGAGTAAACAATATTAAAACAGCTCAAAATATTGCAACATTTTTACACAATAAAGGTTATAGGGTTTTAGTTTCA
>MDTE01175208.1_pt1 | contig 13854 bp, 8 predicted proteins | sample 811231 | NCBI WGS metagenome assembly MDTE01 (sample SAMN05326651, study PRJNA326480) | marine metagenome | isolation source: seawater | place: Indian Ocean: Red Sea | collected 2010
GTCTCATCGGTTACCGGAATCACGATCGATGAGATACCATGGAAGGATTGGATGAAAGATGAAAAACCAAAACTCGATTCAGTTGCCTCCATCTTGCCACACGATCAACACGCCATCATTTTCTCATCTTATTCAAGCATGCTCGAACTTATGGACGAAGCCACCGCACGAGGCACCCCATTGCTTCGCTTAAGCGAAGATCGAGCAGAAAGTGCACGCTCAAAAGAAAAATACTCCCAGCAGCTCTGCCTGCCAGTTGACGAGTTATCCCGTATTCTTGGACCAAAATTAATTTCTTCCGTAGCAATTACCGGCAGCGATCCTTTTTTGCGCACCGGAACATCCCTAGCACTAATTTTTGAAGCCAAGCAAAAAGAAGGTCTTCTGGCGGCTCTTGCATTGCGCAGGATGCAAGCAAAGGAAAAATTTCCTCAAGCCAAAACAGTATCCGGGGAAATTGCGAAATCTGGAAATCACAAGTACATAGGGATCGCGTCTCCTGACCGGACAATCAGGAGTTTAGTCAGTTCATTCAATGAATTCGTTGTCGTAACCAATTCGATGGAACAGCTTACCCGTCTGGCCAGGGTGTTTGATAAAAAGGAGACAAATTTAGCCTCGCTTGAGGAGTATCACTTCTTTCGTCAGCGATACCAAATAACTCCAGACAACAAAGAAGACGCCTTCCTCATGATCACCGATGCGACCATCAGACGATGGTGTGGTCCGGAATGGCGAATTGGTGCTTCCAGAAGAACGAGGGCTGCTGCCGCACTTGCTGAACTCCAAGCACGCCATGAAAGTGGTTCCCCATTGAACGCAAAAGAATTTCCTGAACTAGGAAAAGTATCCCTAATTAAGGGTCAGGTACAGAGTTCCAGATTTGGAAATCTTTCGTTCCTGAAATCAGTGAATGAATTGAACATCACAAAAATTACTCCTGCTGAAAAAAAGGCGTATGAATTCTTTCGTGATCGTTACCAGAGCCATTGGTCTAAATATTTTGACCCGATTTCCGCTCAGCTAAGCATTGAAAATGGTAAAATAAAAGGCGACTTATCTATCTTGCCTTTAATTGGGGGTACTGACTACAGACAAATGATTCAAACGGTTGGGGATATTAAACTAAAATCAGGATCGGGTGACCCGCACCCTGAGTCCGTGCTGCACTGGGCAAGCGCTCTCGATATGAATTCTCCTCGTTTCAAACAGGCGAGCAGTTTTGCCGCCATTATGGCCCCCTCATTGGGCGTTGGTGCATTCAGTTGGGTAGGAGAATCGCTTTCCTTATACTTGGACGAATCTCCTTTTTTCGAGGATATGCAAAAAGCATTTCGTGATGGTGGCATGGAGGAATTGGAAAATTTTTCTGAAAAAAACCTAGGACGGATTCCTCTGGGTATGAATGTGGAAGTGCGTAATCCGTTTAAACTTACAGCATTCTTAGCAGGGCTAAGGGCATGGATCGAACAGACTGCCCCGGGAATGACGGTTTGGAGCAATCATTCACACAAAGGGCAAGGCTATGTTAAGATTGCACCAGGCAAGGGTCTAGAAGATAGCCTTATCAAGGAGGGATCAGTTCCCATTGCCTTGTATTATGTTCCTTCACCCAAACTCCTGACTGTCAGTCTTAGCGAAAAAATGATACTGCAAACAATTGAGCGTAATATTCTTCGCAGAGACAAAAACGCCTCACTTCCAAAAGCAAATTGGAATGGAATGAGTTCAGCACTATTGGCATCCAAACCAATTCCTTCCATATTCGACCTTACAATGGGACAAAATACAATTAACGGATTACAAAGAAAATCATGGAACAACCTATATGCTCTTAATGAATGGCGTATCGTTTTGAATAAAAAAAATCCTTTGACTTACCATCAAAAAGTTTGGCAAACCGACTTGCTTTGTCCAGGAGGCGGAAAATATGTGTGGAATGACAAATTTAAGACTTATGAATCCACGGTCTTCGGTCATCCTGCTGAAGCAAAATTACCAAAGACTATCAGCATTCTTGGCAACTGGAGCAAAGTCGACTTTGGAATAAATTTTGAAAACGATGGTCTACGCGTGAAAGCAGATTTGGTAAGAGTGGAAGATAAACATTAGATGCAAAGTTTAAGTCATCTGACTTTTAGCATCTTCAACTGACTCAAAAATCTCCGCTTCTTCACAACCATCCAGGTTTTTCCACATATCTGTATCTTCTCCCTGAGCAGCAAACCCAAGTTTAAAAGGATTCCCCAACTCCTCAATCATCTCCGCAAAATTACCAACCAATTCAACGGTATCCTCACCTACTTCCTCCACATTGGTTAAATCCATGACTACATTTTCAATACCGTTATTAATAGTCCTTCTAATCCTCGACGAAAAACAACTTTCAATGTCTTCAAATAATTTGGGACTTATAATTTTGGGTATTCTGAAAACTAAAATATTTTCGTTTTCTTCAAAATACTGATCTGAAGGGTCTAATCTCAGTACATGATACAACCGTGACATAACAATGTTTTTCTCTAAAGGTTTTGTTATCATTTCTGAAAAGCCTGCTTCGCCTGCTTTCCTCATGGATAAATCGTCACCTTTAACCACCATTCCCACAACTGGAGTGTTAGAGGACTTCGGATTTGTTTTTAACTTACGACGCAATTCAACAGCACCTTCATTTGGAAGCGAACAACTAATTATAATGGCTGAAAAAACAGTCGAATCAGCAATATCAAGGGCACTGGAAATATCATTCGCACCCACAATTTCCCAGCCTGGTTCGACGGAAAATCGCTTTATCTGCTCAACAATCATAGGTTTGTCATCGATAACCAGAATTTTATTTTTGCTAATTGTATCATTAGTTGTTTCACCAAAAGCACTCTGAAGAAAATTGTTTCGTGTATTTCCTTCTATGGTTAAAGTATTCATCCTAGACAATCTACGCCCTAAGTTACGTATAATTTTTACTGCAAACTTAGGATTTTTCTGAACAAAATCTTCTAAGCCAACCTCAAAAAATCTAACTTTTGCTTCAGATTTCGCTATAATCGAAGCATCTCTTTTACTCATTAAAAGTTCGCTCAGTTCACCAAACATTGCACCTTCCTGATTTATGTGACTGATCACCTTCCCTTGTCTGGAAACCTCCAATGTACCCTCTTCGAGAATATAAAAACCCTTTCCAATTTCACCTTCCTTGATGATATATTCTCCTATGCCGTAGCTTTTAGATTCGTAACTCATATTATCCTTTGTACCAATTCAATTGTCTTATTTCAATATTTAGAGTTGCTTGAACACAATGCTGAAAATTGTTCAACAGTTAGCATTAAAGTTTGTATACTATAAGCTTTTTCGAAAATCGTCTAACTTTTCCCTAACTATTTGTTGTTCTTCTTTAGTTAATTTCTTATATCCACGCCCCAAGGGCCATCCGTAACCCCAACGGTACCAAGTTGGAAAATAAGGCTCACCCCCCGTCCTTACTGCTTGATACATTAATTCTGCTAATTCAGGGTTTCCAGTTTTCTTTTGTACACATTCCTTAAACGCAAGATCTGCCAATTCTCGCTCCTCTTTAGTGCCGCCTTTCCAATAGGCAATGTCATGCTTCAGACAGCATTCTTTCCATAGCTCGGGATTTTCAAAAGTACCATCAATAAACATGCTGCATCCATCACTTGTAAATTCAGCCAATTCCATCTTCCTATCCACGCATCCAAAAAAAGTTAATATGCATGAATAAAAAATAATTCTCGATACTACCAACCTCGTGTGGACATTCATCAAGATAAATTTGCTAGGCTGGAATCACTGGGCAGTTGAAAAGCCCTTAGATCAAAAACTGGTAAAGATGCTAATAAATGATCAAAAATATCAGATTGTATTGCTTCGTAATGTATCCACCGAATGTCATTAACAAAGACATATATTTCAATCGGAAGTCCTTTCTCCGTTGGTGCAAGTTGACGAATAAGAAAGGTCATTCCCTCCTTGTGAATGCCAGGATGAGCCTTTAGGTATTCAAAGCAATATGCCCGAAAAGTTCCTGAATTGGTTAAGTTCCTGCCATTCAACAAGGGAGCAGCAACGCCATGTTCCTCCACTTTCATTCCTCCCTCACCAATTTCTTCTCGTTTACCTGAGAAATAATCTTTTAGAAGCTCGATCTTTTCAAGTTCTGCAATTTCTGTCTCCTTCAAAAAGCGGACACTGGATAGATCAAGGAAAATGCTTCTCTTAATTCTTCGTCCACCAGATTCACTCATTCCTCGCCAATTCTTAAAAGCATCGCTAACCAAAGCATGAGCGGGAATTGTAGTGATAGTCTTATCCCAATTTTGAATTTTCACCGTCGTAAGAGCCACATCGATCACATCTCCATCTGCACCATATTTTGGCATCTCTACCCAGTCTCCTTTGCGAACCATATTATTGGCTGTTAGTTGAACACCCGCGACAAGTCCAAGAATCACATCCTTAAATACTAAAAGTAGGACAGCGGTTAAAGCTCCCAAACCTGAAAAGAAGTATAGTGGCGATTTATCCAATAGAATCGAGAGGATAAAAATGATCCCGGTCCCATTAACTAAAATCTTAATTGCCTGACAAATGCCCTTCAGAGGAAGTTTAGTTGAAAAACTGCTTTCTTCATAAAGTTTATAGAATGTATCGACCAGAGAATCAAAGATCCATAGGGCGATACCAACGAGATAAAGATTTATCAAAACCTCTATCAAACCCTGCAGCACTGAATACTGAGAAAATACTATTTGACTAGTGGAACTAATTACAAAAGCAGGGGCCAAGTGAGATAATCTGAGGAAAAAACTTTCTTCCAGTAGATATTTGGCAACTTTAGTATTTGTCTTTGATGCTAACGAACGAAGTATTCCTAGCAGAAATCTCTTTACGATAAAGTTTGCCACCCATCCCAGTGTAAGGATGACAGCCAAAGCTAATATTATGTATAAATACTCAGAATATTGTTCTCCTAATCCTACTTTTTTTTCAAGAAAAGTAATCACCATTAATTCAATTTTATTAAGAGTATCCATCTCATGAAACACAACCGACCAATGAATGTGCTGACAAACCAATTCTTATATTAATGCAAAATCCAAAATCATCTTCCATATTTTAGTTCAACTACGGTCGTTTTGCAGTTGTTTCAAGCTCACAAGCCATTCATTAAATGTATATGAATAAAATTTTCATATATACTTATAGATTCTCTACGCTAGTTATTCTATTTTTAGCTCCATTGCTTCGAGGTAAGACCGAAATTGTACTATTGGCAGGCAAGGATAGTCATGGGAGTAATGCCCATAATTGGGGAGAAGGGGTTGATCTCTTATCAAACGCCCTTACCAAAGAATCAGGCTTGGATATAAGTACCCGTACTTTCAAAGGAGGATGGCCGGAAAATTCTTCAATTTTTAAAAATGCAGCAACGGTTGTCATTTTATCGGATGGTGGAGGTCGCCACCCCATTAATAAACATCTTAAAGAATTTGATACACTTGCTGAAAAGGGAGTAGGACTTGTTTGCGTCCATTATGCTGTGGAAGTCCCAAAGGGTGCCCCTGGGGAAATGATGAAAAAATGGCTTGGTGGATATTTTGAAATTTTTTGGTCTGTAAACCCACATTGGACAGCGGAATTTAAAACTCTCCCGAATCATCCAATCACTCGGGGAGTCAAACCTTTCAGCCTTAAAGATGAATGGTACTATCACATGAAATTCAGGGACGAGATGAACGGGGTGACTCCAATTTTAAGTGCTCTTCCTCCGCCCGACACACTTATACGGGGCGATGGACCACATAGTAATAACCCATATGTGAGAAAGTCGGTGCTAGAGAGAAAAGAAAAGCAACATGTCGCCTGGGCTTCCGAAAGGGAAAATGGACAGCGTGGTTTTGGCATTACAGGAGCTCACCATCACAAATCATGGGACAACGATGATTTTCGAACTTGTGTCCTAAATGCAATTGTATGGACGGCCAAGTTGGAAGTTCCAGAAAACGGGGTTAAGTCATCGTCTAACCCAACGCAAAAACAAAAGGAATCTAAAGAGTCGAGCCTGCCTGCTGCTATAGACCCAAAGAAAGCACTTTTCACCAGCAAGATTATTACGCCCAAGACAAAAAATCATTCGACCAAAATCGAAGCGAAAATTAAAGGGGTGGAAAATCTCTATCTTACTATTACGGATGGAGGGAATGGTTATTCCTGCGACTGGGCAGACTGGGCAAATCCCGTACTTATTGACGATAAAGGCAAGCAAACCAAACTCACTTCACTTAAGTGGAAATCAGCCAAAGCTGATTGGGGACAGGTAAGGATTGACCGAAATGCTGGCGGACAACCTCTTAGAATTAATGGAAAAAAGATCGAATTCGGGATCGGAGCCCATGCAAATAGCGTAATTCACTATGTCTTGGCAAAAGGACATCGTTATCAAACCTTTCAGGCAACTGGAGGAATTGATAACGGCGGGAGTGATCAAAAGGGAGGAAGGGACAGTAGCGTTCAATTCTTTGTTTCCGACAAACCCATCCTATTATCAAGAATTGCCAAGGCATCCGCAGAAATCCCCCAAGTTGACCACTTCCCACCTGATCAATTAATAGTATCTCAAGGTCTGGAGGTAAAATTGTGGGCAAAGTCTCCGCTCTTTTACAACCCCACAAACATGGACATTGACCTCAAGGGTAGAATCTGGGTGGCAGAAGGCAGAAACTACCGAGGCAGAAGAACCCAAGAGGACGGAGACAGGATAGTCGTGGTAGAGGATAGGGACCGGGATGGAATTGCAGAAAGCTCTCATGTATTCGTCCAAGAAAAAACTTTTCTATCTCCTTTAGGTATCGCTGTCGTTGATAACAAAATCATTGTATCGCAACCGCCAGACCTGATTGTTTACACTGATGTCAACCGAAACCTTCGCTTCGAACCGGAAACAGATAAGCGTGAAGTTCTACTTACCGGTTTTGACGGCAAGAATCATGACCATAGCCTTCACTCAGTAACTGTTGGTCCAAATGGTCAATACTATCTCAACTTTGGTAACAAGGGTGCTCAAGTAACCGATAAAGATGGGTGGCAATTGAATGCGGGGAGCTTCTATTCAATGAAGAATATTTCAGGAAAACCCAGCTCAGACGGCCAAGTATATCTTGGTGGGGTTGCATTTCGGGTTAATCAGGATGGATCCGGGCTTCGTCCAATTGGGCACAATTTTCGTAATTCCTACGAACAAGCTGTTAGTTCACTGGGTGATGTTTTTCAAAACGATAATGATGATCCGCCAGCCAGCCGAACGGCATGGCTGATGGAATATGGGAACATGGGTTTCACTTCACGAAACGGACTGCGAAAATGGAGTAGTGACAAAATGACTGGACAAACCACCCAGGTGGCAGAGTGGAGACAGGAAGATCCAGGAGTCGTTCCGGCTGGTGATATTTATGGTGGTGGATCACCGACAGGGATTGCCTTTTATGAGAACGGGATAATGGAAGATCGATTCGGAGGATATGTTATTAGTTGTGAACCCGCTCGGAATGTTCTTTTCGGGTATCACCCTAAAGTAGAAAATGCAGGCATTACGCTTCCGGAACGGGACATTTTCATGACTAGCAATCCCAAGAAAAACTTTGCTGGAGCAGATTTCGCTAGTGCAGGAAGCATTAGGGGATTAATGAATCTGTTTCGCCCAAGTGATGTCTGCATAGGTCCGGATGGAGCTATTTATGTAGCCGATTGGTTCGATGCCCGTGTTGGTGGACATGGAACCCGTGACACTGGACAAACAGGTGCTATCTATCGCATTGCACCTAAAGGAGCCAAGCTTTCCATTCCAAAGTTCGATCTCGCTACCACTAGCGGACAAATTGAGGCTTTGAAAAGCCCATCTCCCAATGTTCGGGAACTCGGCCGGGCTCGACTCGAAAAAGCAGGCAAGCAAAGCATTCCAGCAGTTCGAAAACTGCTTACACATCCCAATTCGTTCATTCAAGGGCGAGCCATCTGGTTACTGTCAAAACTCGGATCGGAAGGACTTAAAATTGTTGAAAACCAGCTAAAGCATCAGGACGAGAGGATAAGGGTTTGCGCATTCCGTGCACTCCGGCATAACGATCACCGAATTATTGAACATGCAGCCAAATTGGCAAAGGATCCATCCCCTTCCGTTCGACGGGAAGTGGCTTTGGCCATGCGATATCAACCATTTGAAAAAGCAAGGGATATTCTTTTGGAAATTTCCAAGGGTTATGACGGTGAAGACCGTTACTATTTGGAGGCTTTTGGAATTGGTTGCACTGACAAAGAGGAAAAAATCTACGCGGAATTAAAAAAATATTTACGCACCCAGAAATATGATCCTAGGTATGCTGGTCTGGTTTGGCGCCTGCACACTGCCTCCTCGGTATCTGAGATCAAGTCATGGGTGCTTGATGAAAAGCTCAGTCAAAAAATTCATCGATCCATGCTCTTTGCTCTTAGTTTAATTGAAGCTCCACAAGCTGCACGGGCTATGGTCGAAGTCGCCCAAAAAGGAAACAATGAAACCTCTAATTTAGCCAAAGCTTTCATCGATAAACGCGATCAGGGCATCTGGAATAATTACAGTGTAAAAGATCTGCTTACGGGAAAAAAATCTTCCGAAACCTCGTATGTTGATCGGCTCGCTCCGACCGCCTTTGGTCCAGAGACAAAACTACCCAAAATATCCGAAATTCTTGAACTTAAGGGAAACCCAAAGAATGGAAAAAGTGTTATCGGACGATGTTATGTTTGTCATAAAGTAGGTTCCGTCGGTGTTGAATTTGGACCAACGCTTGCAGGTTGGGGAAGTGGTCAGGATCGTGAGACTATTCTCAAGGCAATCATTGAACCGTCAGCGGATTTAGCCCATGGATATGAAGGGACGGAGCTTGTGGTCAAAGGAGATAAACGTATTCAGGGATTCGTTCAGGCTGAAGGCGACCCCCTCGTCATTCGGGTTTTCGGCGGTGAGGACTTGGTCATCGCGGCAAAAGACATCAAGTCACGCAAAAAGATGAAATCCTCCCTTATGGCTCCTGCTTCAAAACTGGGCCTAGATGCCCAGCAAATTCGAGATGTTGTCGAATATCTCAAAGTAAACTAATTGGTTATTACTTTTAAGGATGATGTTGGATGACTAATTTCAGACTTCAACTCGAAAGAACATACTCAGAGCTACCAGATATATTTTTTACAAAACTCTCCCCCACCCCCGTCTCTAATCCAGAGATGATCATCTTTAATGAACAACTAGCTATCGAAACGGGTCTTCATTTCTCAGGGATGACAGAGGGTGATAAAACTAAATTCTTGTCTGGAAATCTCATCCCCGAAGGAATTGAACCCTTCGCCCAAGCCTATGCCGGTCACCAGTTTGGAAATTTCACCATGCTGGGCGATGGACGAGCCATCGTTCTGGGTGAACACCTGACTTCATCAGGGGAACGTCTTGATATTCAATTAAAAGGCTCAGGTAGAACCCCTTACTCCCGCGGAGGCGACGGACGGGCCGCAGTCGGGCCAATGCTTCGGGAATACATAATCAGCGAGGCCATGCATGCACTCGGGGTCCCGACAACCCGTAGCCTTGCAGTCATTTCTACCGGAGAAAAGGTTTTGCGAGAAAGAGAATTGCCCGGTGCCATTCTTACCCGCATAGCAAGATCACATATCCGAGTGGGCACCTTTGAATTTGCCGCATTACAACAGGATAATACGATTACTTGTGCACTGATTGAATACTTAGTTAACCGTCATTTTCCTGAAATTAGAGGAGAGGAGAATACCGCACTTGCATTGCTTAACACGATAATCCAGCAACAGGCTGACCTGATTACCCATTGGATGAGAGTGGGGTTCATTCACGGGGTTATGAATACCGACAACATGGCTCTTTCAGGCGAAACGATTGATTACGGTCCATGTGCCTTCATGGACAGATTCGCACCAGATACTGTTTTCAGTTCAATTGATCAGCATGGAAGGTATGCATATGCCAACCAACCTCATATTGCTCAGTGGAACCTTGCCCGTCTGGCTGAAGCTATTCTTCCTCAGATCGATGAGGATCAAGAAAAAGCAATTGAAATCGCAGAAGATTCCTTGAATGCATTTGAGTCTATTTACAAAAAAAAGTGGCTCGTCATGATGAATACAAAACTCGGGCTCACCTCAAACAGCCAAGAAGATGAGACTTTAGTCACAGAACTGCTCGACTGGATGCATAAACATGAGGCTGATTACACCAATACTTTCCGTGACCTGAGCCAAGAAGAACTTCCAGACAAAGAACTTTACGCCACCGAAAGTTTCCAAGCATGGCATACCCGCTGGCAAGCACGTCTCGGGGAAGAAGACTTGAAATCCTCCCTTGCCCTTAGGAAATCCGTCAACCCGGCAATCATCCCCCGCAACCACAAGGTTGAGGAAGCCCTGCAAGTTGGTGAGGAAGGTGACCTTGAGCCCTTCCGTAATCTTTTGAAAGTGCTCGAGAAACCATATGAAGATGGGGAACACCTGGCACCTTACCAAGTTCCTCCGAAACCATCCGAGAAGGTTCACCAAACCTTTTGCGGAACCTGAATGAATTTTCCGGAGCTTGACCGACTGCGTTGCACCAATAGTTTCATGTAATCATGTTCATAGGGATTTCGGGAATCATCGGGGCAGGTAAATCCACCCTTGCGCAAAACCTTGCTAAGCATCTCGGCTATGAGGCTTTCAATGAACCGGTCAAGGATAACCCCTATTTGGAAGATTTTTACACTGATATGAATCGCTGGGGCGCGATGATGCAAATACATCTGCTTTTCCGAAGGTTCGAACAGCACCAGCAAATCGTCTGGAATTCTAAAAAGGGAGCAGTACAGGATCGTACGATCTACGAAGATAGTATTTTCGCTAGGATGCTCTATGAAGAAGGATTTATCGACCAACGGGATTATGACACATATCTGGGACACTTCAATCTGATGAAGCGCTATTTAGTATATCCAGATCTCTTGATCTATCTACGCGTGGATCCCGAAACGAGCCTCCAAAGAATTGCGGAACGGGGACGAAAAGCCGAGGTTGGCATTACTCTCGAGTATATGCAAAAACTTCACGAAGGTTATGAAGAATTCATTGAGGAAATGAACAGCTACACTCAAGTCCAGATCCTTAATTGGAATAAATTCCTCAAGATGGAGGAAGTGGTTGATCTAATTTCAGAAAAGACTCGGGCTAAGCGAAAATTTCTACGTGATTTGCCAAAGTATTGAGCAATATTCATTATCTATTTTTTAATGAACTTGCTTAAGAAAGCTGTTGGGCACTTGACCAAGGAGATTGGATCGGTAGGTTCGAAACCATGAAATTCATAAACTTCGCTTTTGCTTGGCTGGCTCTTTCTCTAAGTGGAGCAACCAAACCCAACATCCTTTTCATCTTCACAGACGACCATGCGTATCAGGCCATCGGTGCTTATGACTCGTGGCTAAAGGATCATTGCCCCACCCCGAATATCGATTCTTTGGCTCGGGATGGTATGCTTTTTGAACAATGTTATGTAACAAATTCAATTTGCGGGCCAATGCGTGCTGCCATCCAGACCGGTAAGTACTCCCATGCGAACGGCTTTCTGGTCAACGGTAACAAATTTGACGGAACTCAGCAGACTTTCCCGAAACTATTACGCAAGGCAGGATACACCACTGCAGTTGTAGGTAAATGGCACTTGGGCACCCACATGTCTCCTCAGGGATACGATTACTCGGAAGTACTCATTGGGCAAGGCCCATACTACAACCCACCCATGCGTCTCGACGCAGATGGGGACGGAAAGCACGACGAGGTCATCAAGCATGTCGGATACACGACTGATATCATCACCGACCTTGCCTTGGAATGGATGAAAAACAAACGGGACAAGGAGAAGCCTTTTATGTTAATGTACCAGCACAAAGCACCTCACCGCAACTGGCAACCGGGTCCAAAATACCTGACAAAATACGACGATGTTACCCTACCAGAACCGGATACGCTATTTGATGATTACAAAGGACGCACATTGGCCGCCTATCAGCAGGATATGACTATTGCCGAGACGATGAATCGGGGTGACTTAAAATTAGATGCTCCAGGGAACCTTACTCCAGAACAAAGAAAACTTTGGGATAATGCCTATAATCCAAAGAATGACGCATTAAAAAAAGCAAACCTGTCAGGTAAAGATTTGGTTCGTTGGAAATACCAGCGCTATGTTAAAGACTATCTCCGATGCATCGCTTCGGTGGACGACGGAGTCGGACGCATGCTTGCTTATCTCAAGGAAACCGGACTGGAAAAGAACACAATCGTGATCTACTGCTCCGACCAAGGCTTTTATCTTGGAGAGCATGGCTGGTTCGACAAACGCTGGATGTACGAGGAATCCCTCCGCACTCCCCTACTTATCCGCTGGCCCGGGGTCATTAAAGCGGGCAGCCGGAACGGCGATATCGTTTCTCCGGTGGATTTCGCTGGAACCTTCTGCGAAATCGCCGGTATTGACGCCCCAGCCGATCTGCATGGTCGCTCGATGGCCTCCATCCTCAAGGGGAAGACGCCCAAGGACTGGCGTAAAAGCTTTTATTATCACTACTATGAATATCCAGGTTACCACTGGGTCCGCCGACATTACGGAGTGGCGGACGGTCGCTACAAGTTGATCCGCTTTTATGAACAGGATGTCGATCAATGGGAACTCTTCGACCTGAAGACCGATCCAAACGAGATGACCAGCGTCTACGGAACTGCAAAGTATGCGGTGGTGCAAAACCGGCTTTCCCGCCAGCTTGCCCTGCACCGACAAGATCTTGCAGTACCAGAGCAAGACCCTCCTCAATCCGTGGTTAAACGTCTTCCCCCACGAACCCGTAAACCGACTACACCGAGGTGAGAATTATAGCCTTTTATCTTTTCGGGAGCCTTTTCACACTCACAGGCTTGTGTTCCGAGCAAACACTCTTTTCAGGAACTGATTTCAACGCTTTTGAACTGAGTCCTGGATCGTGGGAACTTGAATCTGATGGTTCCATGGTTTGTCGAATGGAAAAGATCAAAGATAAGAAGGGAGTAGAACGCATTCGTGGAATGGGATATATTTGGACTAAAGCCAAATTTGATGATTTCAAACTCGAGCTCGAATATAAATTGAGCGAAGGGGCAAATTCAGGAATCTTTTATCGAACGAACAAAAACGATCCGGTTCAGGGTGGATTTGAAATCCAGTTGATGGACAACACAGGATTTCAGAAAAAGGCGAAGAAAATTCTCCCTCCTCGCAAACTTAACGGCTCTTTTTATGACGGAGTTGCTCCTAATGGAGATTATTCAAAACCGGTGGGTCAATGGAACCAAGCCAAACTTGTCTGTAATGGACCCATTGTTTCCTTTGACCTCAATGGAAAAAACGCATTTCGAGTCAATCTCAACGATTGGAAGGAGGCGGGCAAAAACCCCGATGGTTCCACCAACAAGTTCAAAACCGCACTGAAAGACCTTCCAAGAACTGGGCGAATAGGTTTTCAGAACCATGGACAGGTTGTTTGGTTTAGAAACATCAAGATCAAAGAACTGTAAGATGAAGTATTTTCTGCCTGTATGTTTTTTTCTTTTTGTACAGATTATATCTTCTGCATCTGAAAATTGGCCTCGTTTTAGAGGAAACAATGGCGATGGAAGAGCAGACTTCACTATTCCTCCAGTTTGGGAAAAATCTGATTACAGATGGTCTCTCGACTTGGAAGAAGAAGGGCATGGTTCCCCTTCTGTCTGGGGAAA
>MDTE01102843.1_pt1 | contig 13853 bp, 16 predicted proteins | sample 811231 | NCBI WGS metagenome assembly MDTE01 (sample SAMN05326651, study PRJNA326480) | marine metagenome | isolation source: seawater | place: Indian Ocean: Red Sea | collected 2010
GCCTTTTTATCCCCGTTCTCCCTACGGAGTCGCTAAATTGTATGGATTTTGGATAACTAAAAATTATCGTGAAGCGTATGAGTTATTTGCATGTAATGGAATTTTATTCAATCATGAAAGTCCGAGAAGAGGTGAAACTTTTGTAACAAAAAAAATTGTTTCTGCATTAACAAAAATAAAATATGGAAAACAAAAAAGATTATATCTTGGAAATGTAAATGCAAAACGTGACTGGGGTCATGCAAAGGACTATGTTTTAGCAATGTGGAAAATGCTTCAAAAAAAAACCCCATCAGATTATGTTATAGCTACTGGAAAGCAGTTCACAGTAAAGGAGTTTGTAAACCTTGTGCTTAAAGAGTTAAATATAAAATTTAAATGGAAAGGTAATGGATTAAACACAAAATGTTACGATCAAAATGGAAATTGTATTGTGGCTTGTAGTAAAGAATATTTTAGGCCGTTAGAAGTTGACACATTATTAGGTGATGCAAGGAAAGCTAAAAAAGAACTACAATGGAGACCAAAAATACAAATTAAACAACTTGTTAAAGATATGGTAAATGCTGAAGTATCTAAGTTACAATGATTACTTTAAAGTCTAAGATATTTATTGCTGGCCACAAGGGATTAGTTGGTGGGGCAATCTTACGAACATTAAAAAAAAAGGGGTTCAAGAATATTTTAACTGTAACTAAAAAAAAATTAGATTTGATTAATAAAAAAAAAGTTTTTTCTTTTTTAAAAAAAAATAAACCTGATTTCATTTTTTTAGCAGCAGCAAAAGTTGGGGGAATATATTCTAATCAAAGTTATAAAGCAGACTTTATTTATGACAATTTATCGATTCAATTAAATGTTATAGACTCTGCTCATAAGTGTGGTGTTCAAAACTTGATTTTTTTAGGATCTAGTTGTGTATATCCGAGAGATTGTAAACAACCTATTAAAGAAGAATATTTATTGAATGGAAAACTTGAAAAAACAAATGATGCTTACGCGATTGCTAAGATTGCTGGTATCAAAATGTGTCAAAGTTATAATGAACAATTCAAAAGAAATTACAGATGTATAATGCCAACCAATACTTTTGGTAAAAATGATAATTATGATGAATTTAACTCACATTTCATACCTGCACTTATAAAAAAATTACATAAATTAAAAAAATCGAGCAAACGTGAATTAAAATTATGGGGCGATGGCTCTCCTAAAAGGGAGGTGATTTATGTAAATGATTTAGCTGATGCCTGCATCTATTTTATGAAAAAAAAGACAAAAGAAGATATTATCAACATCGGGACTGGTAAAGATTATTCAATTAAGGAGTATGCAAAGATTTTATCAAATGTTATTTTGCCTAATACAAGGATAAAAATTAAGTTTGATAGGTCAAAACCTAATGGTACACCCAGAAAAGTACTAGATATTAGTCTTGCAAAAAAATATGGTTGGAAACCTAAATCTAATTTTAAAAAATCTATAATGGAAACATATAATTTTTTTTTAGAAGAAAATGCTATTAACAAAAATAAAAAAAAATAAATTTGAAATTATAGTAATAAGTATTGCTTTTTTAATAAGCATATCTTGGTCATCATACAATCTTAAAAATTTTGACAATAATAGAATAAATTTTAAGGGCAATTGGTATAACCAACTCATTTATGCAGATATAGGGCATAATTGGAGTATGGCCGATGATTTTAGAAAGAAGCTTCAAAAAGGAGAAAGTTTTTTTGAAGCTTTGCCCACCTACGAAAAATATTTTTTACCAGTTATAATTGTAGGTTATTATTATCATATAATTGATAAAGACATTTATGAAAATAAACCTAATGGGCAGAAAGTAATAAAAGTTGATAACTATAAATTTGGTCTTTTACTATTACAAATTATATTTTTTTATTCTTCGATTATTTTTTTTTCCAAAAAATTTAAAGAAAAATTAGACCCTTTATTATACAAACTAATAATTTTTTTTTTTGTGTCTAGAGCCAAGTATTATTCAATGGCACTCTACCTTTTGGACAGAGAGTATTTTTTTATCATTAATGATAATTCTATTTTCTCTTTTAATTCAAAAAAATAGTAAATTTTATATAAATCTCACAGTAGGTTTAATTATTGGTCTTATGTTTGCACAGCGATCTGTGAGTTTTTTATATATTTTTCCAGTTCTTATTTTTTATTTTTTAAATTTTAAATTAAATATAAAACCTTATCTATTTCTATTAATTGGTTATTCAATAGTAATTTTGCCAATTGGTTATAATAACTTTAAAAAAACAGATAATTTCCATTTTCTATCTAAGGATCATCAATATTATTCTTTTTATCATTATTTTGCCCATGTAATTAAAGCTGATAATCAGAAAATCACACATCAAAAAGCTAAAGAAATCCTCACTAAAGAAGAAGAGGATTGGAAAAAAAACAATAATATAGATATTAAAATTTTCGATGATTATGTAAAAAATATAGACTTTCGTAATAAAGTATTTTTAAATGAAGTATTAGAAAATCCTGTTTTTTTTATAAAATTTTTTATTAAAAAAATTATTACTATGAGCATAATTCATCCAATATGGGTTCACGAGCATTTTTTTTACGATAAATCTGATCCAGAGTCTTATTTAAATCCTAAAAAATATTACCATAAAAACTTTTACAAAAATGTGATTTATTCTTTAATTTTATATCCTTTTATTATTTTAGGTTTTTTTATATTCATTAAAAATTTTTTAATGGGAGATAAAAAGTCAAATTTTGATTTTTTTTTAATCTTTAATATCTTTTCAATCTTATATTATTTATCAATCTCAGGGCTTTGGGGAAATCCTAAATATTTTGCCCCTTGCATGATTAGTATTATTTTCTTTTTTTGTATTGGGTTAAAAAAAGTAATTACTTTCTCGCAAAAAAATAAAGAAATTAAAGGGTAATTTTCAAAGATTTATCGTTTATCAGAAAAATCATAGATATTTACATTGTATAAAATATGTATATAAATCCTCTGCCGGTGATTATTGCGAGGGTGTTATACCCGATCCCATTCCGAACTCGGAAGTCAAGCCTCTCTGCGCCGATGGTACTTTGTCTTAAGACATGGAAGAGTAGGTCATTGCCGGCATTAACTAATATTTATTATGAAAATAAAAAGCTCCTTAAAATCAATTAAGAAAAGAGATTTGAATTCTAAAATGGTTAGAAGAAGGGGCAGAGTTTATATAATAAACAAAACTAATCCAAAATTTAAAGCTAGACAAAAATAATTTTTATGGATGATGATAACCATAAAAATACTTGGAATAATTTTACTAAATTTGTGTTGTGGGGCACTGTCTCGGTCGTAATTGTTTTAGTTTTAATGGCAATCTTCTTATTATAAAATTAAATTATGAAAATTGCCTCTCTTCAAGAAAATAAAAAAATCGAAAAAAGAATTGCAATAACACCAGAGATTACAAAAAAATATGTTTCTAACGGTTTTGAAGTATTCATACCTATAAATTATGGACACCATTTAGGTTTTAATGATAATGAATATAAAAACTTAGGTGCAAAAATTTTAGATGATGAAAAAGAAATAATTAAAAATGCAGATTTAATTTTGCAATTAGGATTACCATCTGATGAAAAACTTTCTTATTTTAAGGAAAATCAAATTTTGGTTGGAGTTTTGAATCCATTTATTAATAAAAATAAAATAGATGATTTGATAAAAAAAAATATTAAAAATTTTTCTTTAGAATTACTACCAAGAATTACTCGTGCACAATCAATGGATATTTTGTCATCCCAAGCTAATTTGGCTGGATATAAGGCAGTTGTGGAGTCTTTTGCAAATTTTGAAAAAGCAATACCAATGATGATGACTGCTGCAGGAACCATACCTGCAGCAAAAGTTTTAGTTGTTGGTGCTGGAGTTGCTGGACTACAAGCAGTTGCCACAGCAAAAAGAATGGGAGCGATAGTTTTCGCTACTGATGTAAGAATGGCTTCAAAAGAACAAGTAGAAAGTCTTGGTGGAAAGTTTTTAACAGTTGAGGGCTCTGAAAATCTTGAAACAGAGGGAGGATATGCAAAAGAGACATCTGATGATTTTAAAAAAAAACAAGAGGAATTACTCTCTGAGACGTTAAAAAAAATTGATATTGTAATCTGTACAGCTTTAGTTCCAGGCAAAAAAGCTCCAATTATAATTAAGGATAATATGATAAATAATATGCAGTCAGGTTCTGTGATTTACGATTTAGCTGCTGTACAGGGTGGTAACACAGCTTTTACAAAAGCAGATGAAATAGTTCATGTAAATGGAGTTAAAATTATGGGTGAGTCAAATATTTTGAATAAATTACCTACATCTGCATCAAATCTTTACTCAAAAAATTTATATAACTTCATATTAAATTTATATGATAAAGAGAATAAAAAATTTAATATTAATTTAGAAGATGAAATAATAGAAAAAACATTAGTAAAATAGTTATGGAAATAGACCCTTTTATATTCAGATTGAGCATTTTTATTTTATCAATTTTTATTGGTTACTATGTTGTATGGAGTGTTACTCCGTCTTTGCATACGCCATTAATGTCCGTAACGAATGCAATTTCATCAGTAATAATCGTAGGTGCAATTATTGCAGCTTTAGCAGGTGATGTGGAAAAAATTTTTGAAACTTCAAATATATTTGGTTTTTTAGCAATAATATTGGCTGCAGTTAATATTTTTGGGGGTTTTTTAGTAACCCAGAGAATGTTGCAAATGTACAAAAAAAAGAAAAAATAGAAAATGACAGCAAATTTATCAGCATTATTTTATTTAGTTTCAGGAATATTGTTTATTCTGGCTCTAAGGGGACTGTCTTCTCCAGAAACTTCCAGACAGGGAAATTATTTTGGTATCGCAGGTATGGCTATTGCAATTATAGTTACCTTTCTTTCGGTAGATAATTTTGGCTCTGGTTTTGTTTATGTATTGATCTTATTATTGATTGGTGGTTGTATTGGTGCTTTCATTGCATTTAAGATCCCAATGACTGCAATGCCCGAACTTGTTGCAGGATTTCATAGTTTAGTCGGTTTAGCCGCAGTGTTTGTTGCTATATCAGCCTTTTTAAAACCGGAAGCCTTTAATCTTGGTAATGTAGGAAACATAAAACTTGCAAGTTTAATAGAAATGTCTTTAGGAGCAGCAATTGGTGCCATAACTTTTTCAGGATCAATCATAGCTTTTTTAAAGTTGCGAGGGATCATGTCTGGAGCACCAATTACTTTTAAAGGACAACACTTAATTAACTTAGTATTAGGCTTATCAATTATTGTGCTGATTTATTACCTTTGTACCAAGCAATCCCCAAACTTATTTTGGTCAATAATATTTATATCTTTTTTGGTGGGAGTTCTGCTTATAATACCAATAGGAGGAGCGGATATGCCTGTTGTCATATCAATGTTAAATTCCTACTCTGGTTGGGCAGCTGCTGGTATTGGTTTTACCCTCGAAAATACTGCTCTCATTATCACGGGAGCACTAGTGGGTTCCTCAGGAGCAATTCTCTCATACATAATGTGTAAAGGAATGAACAGATCATTTTTTAATGTAATCTTGGGTGGATGGGGTGCAACAGATCAGACATCAATATCTAAAGATAAAGAACAAAAGCCCGTTAAAAGTGGAAATGCTGATGATGCTGCTTTTTTAATGAAAAATGCTTCATCCGTTATAATTGTTCCTGGTTATGGAATGGCTGTAGCTCAAGCTCAACATGCATTAAGAGAAATGGTAGATGCTTTGAAAAAAAATGGCGTTAAAGTTTCATATGCAATTCATCCAGTTGCGGGAAGAATGCCAGGTCACATGAACGTGTTATTAGCAGAAGCTAATGTGCCTTATGACGAGGTTTTTGAATTAGAGGAGATAAATAATGATTTTGCAAATTGTGATGTAGTTTATGTCATAGGTGCAAATGATGTCACAAATCCTGTAGCAAAATCAGATCCGCAAAGTCCTATCTATGGAATGCCAGTCTTAGATGTAGAAAAAAGTAAGTCAGTATTATTTGTGAAAAGAAGCTTGTCACCGGGGTATGCAGGAATTGATAATGATTTATTTTATAGAGACAATACTTTAATGTTGTTTGCAGATGCAAAAAAAATGACTGAGGAAATAGTAAAGAGTTTATAAATTTGACTAAAATTTTTTGTGATATAGCTGAAAAAAAGTTAATTAAAATCTTTAACAAAAAAAAAATTGTTAAAGGTTTCACAACCAACCCTAGTTTAGTAAGAAAAGCAGGAGCTAAAGATTATTCAAAATATTTAAGAGAAATTCTTAAAATTACAAATAAACCTGTTTCATGTGAGGTTTTCTCTGATGACTTAGAAAACATGATTTTACAAGGTAAAAAGATTAGCAAGTGGGGCAATAATGTTTATGTCAAAGTTCCAGTGACTAACTCAAAGGGAAAATTTACTGGTAAAGTAATAAAAACCCTCAATAAAGAAAATATTAAGTTGAATATTACTGCAGTATATACTGCTAAACAAACAAAACAAATATTGAAAGTAATCAATAATAAAACAAAATTGATAATTTCAATTTTTGCTGGACGAATGGCAGATGCTGGTAAAGATCCAATACCAGAGTTTAAAAAAAGTATTCATTTAGCAAAAAAATTTAAAAATGTGGAGATATTATGGGCAAGTACGAGAGAAGCATATAATTACATTCAAGCAAAACAAAACAAATGTCACATCATAACCATTCCCCCTTCTTTAATTGAGAAGATAGAAAAATTTGGTAAATCATTTCAAAAATTAACTACTGATACAGTAAAAGGTTTCTTAATTGATTCAAAAAAATCTAAATTTAAACTTTAATAATTGGTTGCGGGGGACGGATTTGAACCGCCGACCTTCAGGTTATGAGCCTGACGAGCTACCAGACTGCTCCACCCCGCGATAGATAACTAAATTCTATTTTTTAGTTTATTTAATTTTTTAACTCTTTTAATATTTTCCTGAAGAATTCTTTTTTTCTTTTCTGATGGTTTTTCATAAGTATTTTTTAGTTTAATTACTTTAAAGAAACCATCTCTCTGAAGTTTTCTCTTTAAAACTCTAAGAGCTTGTTCAACATTATTATCTTTGACTTCTATTTTAATAAGCACCTCCAAAAAAAACAGTAGATAACACTTTTATAATTTTATGTCTATAAAATTTATTCATCTTTGTTAAAACTTTATGATTGCTTCAGTTTTTCTTTTTGCTTCTTTTCTCTTTTAATACGTCTTTCCGCTTTTTCTATAGCTTCAATTAAATCTTTTTGTGTAAATAAATTTAAAGCTACAGGATCTTTTGGATTTAAATTATTGTAATTCCAGTAACTTTTATTCCTAATTGATGTGACAGAATTTTTTGTAATTCCAACTAATTTTGCAATTTGAGAGTCTTTTAAAATATTATGTTGTTTTAATAACCATAAAGCTGAATCTGGCTTATCTTGTCTTTTTGACAAAGGTATGTATTTTTTTATTTTTGTTTCTGAGTTAGAAATCTCAATATCAGTGCTTTTAATTTTAAGAGGTCTGTTTTCATCTTTAGAGGATAATTCAATCTCATCTCTTGAAAGTTGTCCAGATATAATAGGGTTATAACCTTTGATACCTTTCGCAACTTCACCATCAGCAATTCCTTGAACTTCTATTTCATGTAGCTTACAAAAATTTGCAATTTGCTTAAATGTTAAAGTTGTATTTTCAACTAACCATACAGCTGTTGCCATTGGCATAAGTGGTGCGTCCGACATTTATTTCTTTTCTGATTTAAAATTTTGAAATTTTTTATTGAATTTACTAATTCTACCTTTATCCATTAATTTTTGTTTTCCACCCGTCCAAGCAGAATGAGATTTTGGATCAATTTCAAGCTTAAGTACTTCTCCTTCTTTTCCCCATGTCGATCGAGTTTCAAATTGAGTACCATCTGTCATTTCAACTTTGATGTTGTGATAGTTTGGATGAATGTCTTTTTTCATGACGAGATTTATAACAAATGAATTTTTTTAAACAATTAAAAGTTATTGAGTTTTTTAAGTAATTTTGCATTAATATTGGCACTTGATGCAATAATTTTTATATTTTTATTGATAGATAGGTCGATTTCATTAATTACTCCACCAGCTTCTTTAACTAAAACAATTCCAGCCGCAATGTCCCAAAGATTTAAATTATTTTGAAAATAACCATCATACCTTCCTGACGCAACATACGCCATATCTAGCGCTGCACATCCAGATTTTCTGAATGGAATATCGGTTTCAAAATTTCTCTCCCCGGTACAGAACAAACAATCATCTAAATTATTTTTTTTGGAAACTCTGATTCTTTGATTGTTAAAGAAAGCCCCATTATTTTTTTCAGCATAAAACATCTCATTTTTAATTGGATCGTATATTAAACCTGAGATTAATTCATTTTTAGATCTAAGAGCTATAGATATTGCAAAATGAGGTATTCCATGTAAGAAGTTAACTGTACCATCAATAGGATCTATAATCCATGTATTGTCTTTGTCTCTATTATTTTCAGTTCCATTTTCTTCACTAAGAATTGAATAATTTGGTTTAGCTTTTTTAAGTTCCTCAATAATTATTTTTTCAGTCTTCAAATCTGAATTTGTAACGAAGTCAGTTGGACCCTTTTTAGAAACTTGTAAGTTTTCTATCTCTCCAAAATCTCTGATAAGTATTTTAGAAGCTTTTTCACTTGCTTTAATCATGATATTTAAGTTTGGAGAAATTGAATTCATAAATCAAATTTTTTTTACATATTCAAGTTTACGAGTATCAAGGATAATCTCATCTCCCGCCTCAATAAAAGGAGGAACTTGAATATTTAATCCATTACTTAAAGTTGCTGGTTTATAAGAGGATGAAACTGTTTGTCCTTTTAACGCCACATCTGTAACTTCAACTTTACAATTTACCTGATTAGGAAGATCAACTGAAATTGCAATATTGTTATAAAAACTTACAACCACAGTAAGATTTTCGGTCAGCAATTTACCTTTTTCACCAACTATTTCTTTTTTTATTTCTATCTGCTCGAAAGATTTTGGATCCATAAAAAAATAATTATTTTCATCCTCATATAAAAAATTAAAGTTGTTCTCATCTAAAGAAGCTTTTTCAACTGACTCACTTGATCGAAATCTCTCATTTAATTTTGTATTTTTATTTACACTTTTCATTTCAACTTGTGCAAAAGCACCTCCCTTTCCAGGCTTTACATGTTGTGTTTTTAAAACCTGCCATAAATCATTTTTATACTCCAACAGCATTCCAACTCTTATTTCACTTGCATTTATTTTCATTTTAATAACTTTATTGCTTCTAGTGGTTTAAGTTTTTTATTGTTCCAAATGTAGCTTGAAATAGCTAAAAAGTTAGCATTGTTCAATAGTAGTTTTTTATAATTTTCCGAATTTATTCCTCCAATAGCGACGATTGGAGTTTTTGTTATTTTTCTTGCTTTTTTCAATAGATTTATTGAGGCTCTATATTTTACTTTTTTAGTTTTTGATAAATTAAAAGCGCCAAAGGCCACATAATCAGCATTATTTTTTATCGCAACCTTTGCAAGTTTAATAGAGTTATGACATGTAATTCCTATTATCTTGTTTCCAATAAGTTTTCTTGCTTCAACAATATTCATATCTTTTTGACCCAAGTGGCAACCATCTGCATTCAATTTTTTTGCAAGATAAACATCATCATTTATTAGAAATTTAACGTTATATTTTTTACATATAATTTTAATTTTTTTTCCAACTATTAATTTTTTTTTGTAGTTTATCTTTTTTAATCTAAGTTGAAAAAAACTTACTTTTTTTTCCTTAAAGATATTAACTAGGTCATTATAAAAAAATTTATTAATTTTTGATGGTGAAATGATGTAGATAAATTTTTTTTTATTAAATCTCAAGATCTTTAGACCATTTCCCCTGAGCAGCCAATGAATTCATTTTTGCACGATGGTTAAAAATTTTTTGGGTTCCATCTATATTCTTGGTATCTTTTGACCAAAATTTTAAGGCACTCTGTTGTAGGGCTCGTCCATAGGAATAACTCATTATGAAACTAGTTTTATTGAATTTATTAATTAAATTTAAATTTTCTGTTGCTTCTATTTCTGATTGGCCTCCTGACAAAAAGGCAATGCCAGGAACTTCAGAAGGAACAGAATTTTCTAAACAATCCAAAGTTAATTTTGCCACTTCCTGATTTGAGATCTTATTTTTGGAGCTACTTCCAGCCAAGATCATATTTGGTTTCAGTATGATCCCTTTCAAATCTACTTTATGTAAAATAAGTTGTTCAAAACATTTTTTTATTACGTCAGAAGTTTTTTGGTAACAATCTGTTGCTGAATGATCGCCATCCATTAATACTTCAGGTTCAACGATTGGAACCATATCACATTCCTGAACTAAAGCAGAATACCTCGCTAATGCATGAGCATTAGACTCTATTGAAAGTTTACTAGGATAATTTTTAGATATATTATAAACACCTCTCCACTTTGTAAACTTTGCACCTAGTTTGTAATATTCTTTCAATCTTTCTCTCAATCCGTCTAGGCCTTCGGTAATTTTTTCATCTGGTGATCCGGCAAGAATTTTAGCACCTGTATCAACTTTTATACCTGGAGCTGAACCCATTTGCGAAATTAATTCTGGGATTTTATTTTTTTTTGAGCTTTCTTGTTTTATAGTCTCGTCATATAAAATAACTCCACCTATACACTCAGTCATTCCAGTAGCACTAAATAGAGTTTCTCTGAAAATTAATCTATTTTCTGGTGTTGATGGAACATTTACCCCGCTTAATCTTTTAGTCATAGTTGCGGTGCTTTCATCAGCTGCCAAGATACCTTTACCTTTTTCTAAAATTTTAAGCGCGATTTTATTTAATTCTGACATCTCAATTTAACGCTTTTATACCAGGTAGTTCTTTCCCTTCAAGGTATTCCAAAAATGCACCACCTGCAGTTGAGACGAAATTAAAATTTTTTATATCACTGATTTTGTTGATCAAAGACACCGTATCTCCACCTCCAACAACTGAATAAATTGATCCATCATTATTTTTTTTTATAATTGATTTTGCAATTTCGTGACTTCCATTAGCAAAGTTTGGATTTTCAAAATAACCCGCTGGACCATTCCAAAGAACGGTTTTGCTTGCTTCAATTATGTTTTTAATTTCATTGATCGTTTTTGGTCCAATATCTAATATTAAATCGTCATCTTTTATGTTATCTAATCCCTTGATCTCTGATTTATCACTCATATTTTTTCCAACTAAAACATCTGATGGATAAGTAATTTTACAAGGATATTTTTTTGACGTTTCAAAAATTTCTTTAATTATATTTTCACAATTTTGTTCTTTAATTGATTTACCTATTTTGTTTCCTTTATAACTAATAATATTGTTAGCCATCCCACCAACAATTATGATGTTATCGAATTTAGGTATTAAATTTTTTATTACGCCAATTTTTGTTGAAATTTTTGATCCTCCAATGATACAAGAAATTGGTTTTTTTATTTCAGTTGTGACTTTTTTTAATGCATTGATTTCTGTTTCTAACTGCAAACCAGCAAACGATGGAAGAAATTCAGTGATTTTGCTTACAGATGCGTGAGCTCTGTGAGAACAAGAAAATGCATCGTTAACAAATAAATCAGCAAGACCAGCTAAATGTTTTGCAAAAGACGCATCATTAGTTTCTTCCTCAGCATAGAATCTTATATTTTCAAGAGAAATTATTTGATTATTATGATTGCTAAAAAGGTTTTCTTTACTTAATTCAAAAATATTATTTGTTATTATCTTAATTTTTTTATTGATTTTTTTCTCTAAGTTTTCGCAGATAGGTTTAAGTGATAAATCCTTATTTACTTTTCCTTTTGGACGTCCTACATGAGATATTATTATCACTTTTGAATTGCTATCTAATAAAAATTTAACAATTGGTAATATTTTATTAATTCGTGTTTCATCTGTTATGGTTCCATTATTTAAGGGAACATTTAAATCCAACCTCAATAAAACTTTTTTTTGATTAAGATTCTCACAATTTTTAATACTTTTCATCAAGAAATCTTATGAAGATATTCTGCTATATCACACATTCTATTAGAAAACCCCCATTCATTATCGTACCAAGCAGAAATTTTTCCCATATTTTTCCCAACAACATTAGTCAAACTTGCGTCAACAATTGATGATGCAGGATTGTGATTAAAGTCAATGGATACAAGTTTTTCTTTAGTAATTTCAAGAATTTTATTTTTTTTACTAAAATTTTGAAATGCTTTATTTATTTTTTCAACACTTAAATCTTTTTTTGTGCAAAATACAAGCTCAACTAAAGAAACATTTGGAGTGGGTACTCTCATTGCTACACCTTCTAATTTTCCTTTTAAAGATGGAATGATTTCACCAATTGTTTTGGATGCACCAGTTGAAGTTGGCACAATAGATTGGCTTGCAGAACGAGCCCTTCTAGGATCTTTGTGAGAATTATCCAAAATCCTTTGATCACTTGTAAAAGCATGGATCGTTGTCATAAAGCCTTTTTCAATTACAAAATTTTCATTTAAAACATATGCTACTGGACCAAGACAATTGGTTGTACATGATGCGGCTGAAATTACTTTATCATCTTTTTTTAATTCTGATTCATTAACTCCAAATACAATAGTTTTATCTGCATTTTTGCAAGGGGCTGAAACAATAATTTTTTTTGCTCCATTATTTAAATGAGGTTTCAATTTTTCTTTAGAGTTAAATTTACCAGTACATTCAAAAACATAATCTACATCATATTTTTTCCAATCAATTTTATTTAAATCCGTTTCTTGACTAAAAGTAATTTTTTTTTTATTGATGATTAAATGCTTCTCATCAAAACCTATGTCTGCATTAAATTTTCCATGAATTGAGTCATATCTTAATAAAGCCGAACAAGCTTCAGCATTAGTTCTATTATTTATATGTTTAATCTCAAAATTTTTATTATTTTTTTCAATTATAGATCGAACAATCATTCTACCAATTCTGCCCATTCCATTTATTCCAATTTTGATTTTCATAATTTTTCTTTAATTTTTTTTATTATATTATCTGCATTTAATCCAAAATGATTATAGATATCTTTATATGGAGCACTTTTCCCAAAATCATTAATTCCAAAATTTAATCCTTTTGCTCCAGTATACTTTTTCCAATAGTGGGTCTCAGACGCCTCTATCGAAACAATCAGTTCAGTTTCACTTAAAATTTTATTTTTGTAATCTTCACTTTGTTGATCAAATAATTCCTGACAAGGCATGGAGATTACTTTTGAATAAATATTCTCTGTGGCCAATTTATGACAAATATCACTAGCTAAACTTGTTTCGGATCCAGAGGTAATTATTGTTATCTTTATATCATCATTAGATCTTTGAATTTCATATGCTCCAAATGATGATTTGTTATGAGAAGAATTTTTAATTCTTATAGGTTTGCTTGCTTGTCTAGTAAGAGCTATAACACTTGGAGTATTTTCACTTTCAAGAGCGCTTTGCCAACACTCAAATGTTTCAATAAAATCAGCAGGTCTAAAAACATTTAAATTAGGAATTGATCTTAAACTAGTTAATTGTTCAATTGGTTGATGAGTAGGACCGTCTTCTCCTAGGCCAATTGAGTCATGAGTAAAAACGTAAATAACTTTTTGTTTCATCATTGCGGCTAATCTTATTGATGGTTTACAATAATCACTAAAAATTAAA
>MDTE01118243.1_pt1 | contig 13853 bp, 2 predicted proteins | sample 811231 | NCBI WGS metagenome assembly MDTE01 (sample SAMN05326651, study PRJNA326480) | marine metagenome | isolation source: seawater | place: Indian Ocean: Red Sea | collected 2010
ATGGAGTGACGGTTGTACAGAAGCAATTCGTCGGTTCAATGCATTATGAGGTCTATACAAGAGACTATGGAACGCAGACGGGCACTTATATATGCACAATTGACAATTATCATCAAGATCCTGATGCGATTGACTACTCAACGAGTGAACAACCAGCTGAACATAAGTCACATAACCTGATTGAACTCGATAATGGGCAGTTTTGTTTGTATCCCAACAACAGAACACGCATCTTTGACAATAGTTTGACCCCTGAGAAACCAAAAAACCCTGATTTTAAGGTTTCAACAGTGTATTATCAGGTTGAAAACGGTCATGATCGTGATGGACTTGGTAATGATGAGAATTATTTCTGGAAAACAGCGAAAGAAAAAGCAGCTCCTGATGATATACCGAATTTTTAGGTATAAATAAGTTAGATCAAGTACATTTTAATGCCTTTAGAAAGGGTAAATAAGGAATTTAAGGATATAAGCATGTCATTCGAGACTAATCCTCTCAATGATGACCTGATTGCTTTGAAAAATTCGACTGCGATTGCCCGATCTTTAAGAAATATTGTATTTACACGACCCGGAGAGAAGTTTTTTGATCCAAATTTTGGTTCAAGAATAACTGAGTCTTTATTTGAGAACATGGATGAGGTTTCAGCTCTTGCAATTCGTGATGAAATTGAATTTTCTATCACAAATTTTGAACCAAGAGTAAATCTTATTGAAGTTAGAGTCACACCTAACTTCACTAACAATGAAATGAACGCAACAATTGTATATCAGATCGTAGGAATTGATGTTCCACCACAACAATTAGACTTTGTGTTACTGCCGACTCGATAATGACGCTTAAAAATTTCACAAATCTGGATTTTGACCAGATAAAACAATCTTTAAAGGATTATTTACAAAATAATTCAAATTTTACTGACTACGATTTTGAAGGATCTAACCTTTCAACGATAATAGACGTTCTCGCATATAATACCTACACTACATCATACAACGCAAACATGATATCCAATGAAGTTTTCATTGATTCAGCGACTTTGCGTGAAAATGTTGTCTCTTTAGCAAGAAATATTGGATATGTGCCAAGATCAAAGAAAGCATCAAGAGCAAAACTTACTTTTTTTGCTGATGTTTCATATATTTCACCCTCACCATCAAGTTTAATTCTAAAAAAAGGCCCTGTAGCAAGCACAGGTAATCAATTTGGTGGTCAATCATTTGTTTTTAACATTCCAGAGGACAAATCTGTCGCCGTAATAGATGGAATCGCTAATTTTGATGAAATTGAGGTATATGAGGGCACTCCACTTGATCAAACTTTCACATATTCTTCAAGAAATCCCTTTCAAAAATTTATTTTACCAAATACTGGGATTGATTTAGACACTTTAGTGGTAAAAGTCAAACCATCTGCAAGTTCAACTGTGTCTGTTAAGTACCAAAGACATGATAATTTGTTTGATGACGACAGTGGGAGCATTGTAAATGGTGATTCAAACATATATTTTATACAAGAGGTTGAAAGTGAGAGATATGAGTTAATTTTTGGTGACGGAATTTTCGGAAAAGAACTTCAAGACGGAAACGTAATTGAAGCATCTTATATTTTAACTTCTGGCGATGAAGCTAACGGAATAAATTCATTTACTTACTCAGGAAGATTGTCATATACAAGAAACTCAGTTGAAATAAATGTCACTGATGGCATTTCACTTGTATCAAATGTTTTACCTTCGAGTGGAGGTGAGGTAATTGAGAGTGTTGACTCCATTCGGAAGTATGCACCTCAAATTTACGCAACTCAAAATAGAGCTTTGAGTGCAAATGACTATGAAATACTGATTCCAAACAAAATCTATCCAGAAACTGAGTCAATTTCAGTTTTTGGTGGTGAAGATCTTGTACCTCCTCAATTTGGAAAGGTTTTTATTAGTATAAAACCAAGAAATGGTGATTTTATACCAAATGCAATCAAACAAAACATAAAAAGAGATCTTAAAAAATATTCTGTGGCGGGAATTGTTCCAGAAATACTAGATTTAAAATATTTGTTTGTTGAAACAACAAGTAATGTATACTACAATACAAATTTAGCTCCGAGTTCCTCTTTTGTATCCTCAAAAATACAAAAAGACATTACAAAGTACGCAGAATCATCTGAGTTGAATCGATATGGTTCAAGATTTAAGTATAGTAAGTTCTTAAAAGTCATAGATCAAAGTCATCAGTCAGTAACATCTAATATAACGACAGTTGAAATGAGAAGAGATCTACGTTTATCTGTGTCTGAAGTTGCTGAGTATGCGATTGACTTTGGAAATCAGTTTCATATTAAATCTATGACTGGTTTTAACATTCGTTCAAGTGCTTTTCAAGTTATTAACATCAACAATCCTGTTTACTTATTTGATGTTCCTAGTTCAGATGGTAAAAGAGGTCAAATCGGATTATTCTCTCTTAATGCTGGATCATCATCTCCAATAATTCAAAGGAGAAATATTGGAGTAATAAATTATGAGACTGGAAGGATCACTTTAGACCCCATAAATATTGTATCGGGCAAAACAAAAGACAATGTACAAATATTGGAGATATCAGCGACTCCAGAATCAAATGATGTTATTGGATTACAAGATCTTTATTTGCAACTAGATAGTAGTATCGTGAACATTATTGTAGATGAGATTAGTTCTGGTATTGACCCATCAGGATCAAATTATACAGTTTCAACAAGTTATTCTAACGGAAACATCATAAGATAAGATGTCAGAAAAGAGAGTTCAATTAAATCAGATTGTCAAAAATCAGTTACCTGCATATGTTCAGGAAAATTTTCCATTGGTTGGAGAATTTTTAAGTCAATATTATAAAGGACAAGAATATCAAGGTGGGCCAACTGATTTAATACAAAATATCGACTCTTACATTAAATTAAGTGAAAATGCAGATCTAATAAAATCAACATCAACATCAAAATATACTGATGTTGGAGATGATACAGTATTTGTATTAAACACAAACGGGTTCCCTGAAAATAACGGACTTATAAAGATAAATGATGAAATTTTAACTTACAAAAGTAAGACAGAAATAAGTTTTGTTGATTGTACAAGAGGATTCAGTGGTATAACATCATTTACAGATTCATCAAATCCAGAAAATCTTGTTTTTTCATCTTCTGACGAAAGCACACACGAAAAAGGCACAATAGTTGAAAATTTAAGCATTTTATTTTTAGAGGAATTTCTTAAAAAAATAAAAAGACAATTATTATATGGATTTAATAAAGATTTAGATAAAAATTTAAAACAATCACAATTTATAAGACAATCAAAGGATTTTTATTCCACAAGAGGAACTGATGATTCTTTTAAAATACTTTTTGGTGCTTTATATGGTGAAAATGTCGATATTATTCGTCCGATTGATAATGTCATCTCACCATCAAACGCAAATTATAGAATCACAAGAGATTTAATAGTAGAACCTTTTGTTGGAGATCCAGAAAATTTAGTTAATTCAAATTTGTTTCAAAATAAGTTTGAAAATATATCAAAAGCATACGCACCCATATCAAATGTTGAAAGGGTATCAGTAGGTATCCTTACAGAAAAATTTTATAAAATTAGTTTAGATGGATCATATATTTTTCCAGATGGTTCGTCTCCACTGTCTTATGGAAACTTTTCATCACATGCAAAAACAAAAATCATAGGTCAAGTTGGGATAGCTCAAACATATTTGGATGTTGATTCAACTTTAGGTTTTCCAAAATCCGGAACATTATCATTTGCATATGAAAATGGAAGTGTTGGAGTTTGCACATATGCAGATAAGACAATAAATCAATTTTTAGGAATAAACACAACAGGAATTACCACTACAATATTAGATAATACTTCAATTGATCAAAGTTCATTTGCATATGGTTTTGATGTCGATGGAAATGAGATAAGAGTAAAAATAAGATCAGTTTTAAAGGATTTACAAATTCCTAATCAAACATATTATCAAAAAACAGGTTCTAGAGTTAAAATAAAATCTTTAGGAAAAATAGGCTCTAATTTTAAAGAAAATAATTGGTTATTTAATACAGCTCAAAGTTACGTTGTTAAAAAACTGACAGTTGTTGATTCAGTTAATAATACTTACAAACTTGAAACAAGAGATCAAAATATATTAAGAATAGGTGATAAATTAACAACTCATGAAACATTCTCAACAACCTCGCAATGGGGTGATAAAATAACATCTGATTTTGATCCTGTTTCCAATAAAATTTATAACGTAACTGATGTTTTTGATGAAAATACATGTTTGATAACAGGAACAGGTATTTCCGATCCAACAAAAATAACAAAAGTAACACGTAGAATATCAAAAATTGACTCTGATTTACATCCTAATCTGAATACATTTACCGCAAACATTCAAAATGTATATTTAAAACCAGATATTGGATTAGTTAATGGGGTTCCATATTATGGCCCTTTTCATGAGCATGAAGGTCGAAAAATGGTTGGTGCGAAACATACACCGTTTCCACATGCTTATATTGACCCAGATCCTAATTCAAATAAAGTTTTAGTTGCTTCATCATCTCTTCCTTTTGCTGGAATAACTAAATTAAACCCTAAGTTACAAAAATTTACTTTTAGTGGAACATATAATTTAAACGATGAGGAGATAAAAATATCAGATCAAGTTGATCATAATTACTTTACTGGTGACGCTGTATACTATACACCAGAAAAAACAAAATTAGAAACAACTCTCCCTGATGGAACTGTTGTTACGCAAGAGTTTATATCTAGTCAGTTATTCGACGAGGGTTTATATTACGTCAAAAGAATTGATTCTAACAATGTAAAATTTGCTAAAAGTCAGTCAGATATAAATGGGAACAATTTTGTAAAAGTAAAAACACCAAATGATGTTGATACCGTTACTATTACTTCTAATGATATTGAAAAATTTGAATATCATGGAAAGTTCATAGAGAGTCAAAAACTTTTTAGAGAGGTATCGACTCCAATACCGAGTGATGTAAAACATAAAACAACAAGTGGATATACTGGATTATTAGTGAATGGAGTTGAAATATTAAATTACAAATCAAAAAATGCGGTTTATTATGGAAACTTAAATGAAATTGAAGTATTAAAAGGTGGAGAAGGATATGATGTTATAAATCCACCAATTCTTTCAATTACAGACAACGTTGGATCTGGTGCTACCGGTACGTGTTCAGTAAAAGGATCTTTTAAAGAGATAAGAGTTTTAGATTCTGGATTTGATTATGTCGAACAACCAATAGTAAAGATAACTGGTGGTAATGGGTCAGGTGCAGTAGCTGTAGCGAAATTGAATAACGTTGAACATGAAGTTTTGTTTAATGGAGATGGTGTTGGATTGGGAACAATATTTGATTCTACTGGAGCTGGAATAGGAACTACTGTTCCAAATGGTAAACCTGATTCAATAGGGTTTACTACCTATCATAAGTTTAGAAGGGGTGAGAGGGTCATATACAACCCTTTGGGAGGCATTCCTTTAGTTGGTTTAGCAACAGGGTCAATATATTATGTTGATACAATTAGTGAGTATGCGATTAAATTACACACCACATATGATGAAGCTGTGGTTGGTCTTAACACCATATCTTTAACTAAACCATTTGGTAATGGTGTTCAGTCATTTAAATCACTAAATGGAAAGGCTATACTAAGTTCTATCGCAATACTTGATTCCGGATCAAACTATGAAAACAAAGAAAGAACATGTAATACAATTGGAATAAACACAGCATCTAATACAATCAATATACCAAGTCACACTTTCAACACTGGTGAAATTGTTCAATATTCCGTGGATGGGACATCTGTGGATGGATTATCAACAACATTGGATTATTATGTCACAACAGTGGATGAGGATAATTTTAGATTATCAGCAGTAGGTGTTGGCACAACTGTAAAAAGTTTTTACTATGATACGAAACAATATCAAAATTTAAGAAGTGTTGGATTAGGAACACACAAATTCAACTATCCACCAATCTCTGCACAAATTATAGGAAAAGTAGGAATATCATCGATCGCTGGAAAAACATATAATGCGGTGATTCAACCTATTGTTCGAGGAGAGATCACATCAATAAATCTAACAAACAATGGAGTTGGATATGGTGCTTCTGAAATAATAGGATTGAATCGAAAACCTGATGTAAACTTTAATTCTGGTAGAGATGCAGTAATCATACCAGTTGTGTCAAATGGAAGAATAGTTGATGTTAGTGTAAGTTATGGTGGAACTGATTATAATTCACCACCTGATCTTGTTGTTTCTGGAGTTGGATCTGATGCAAAATTAGTTCCTCAAATGAATTCATCGGGTAATATTATTTCAGTTAAAATACAAAGTGGTGGAGTAGGTTATGGTGTATCATCAACTTTTGTAAGAGTTGATCCTGCAGGAAAAGGAGTAAAAGTAGACCCCAAATTACAAAAATGGACTATAAATGAATTTAAGAAAAATTTATTAAATTTAAATGATGATGATATATTCATAAGCACACCTGTAAATAGAGATTATGGTTTGCAGTGCTCATATGTATACGCTCCTCGTAATTTAAGAAAGATATCATATGCTTCAGACGCTGACGGAAAAATATTATATGGTAAAAAAGATCTACCTCTTGAAAATGGAGTAGAGAAAGATAGTGACTCACATTCACCTATTTTGGGTTATGCGTATGATGGTCATCCAATTTATGGCCCATATGGTTTTGAAAATAAAGATGGAGGAAGTATAGTTCAATTATCTTCAGGTTATGTAGAGGAAGCAAATAAAAAAGCAAATAGACCACCCGCAAGTCTGTTTCCACCAGAATTTTTTGTAGAGGATTTTACGTTTAAAGAGTCTTTAGAGGATAATGTTTTAGATGAAAATAATGGAAGATTTTGTATCACTCCAGAGTTTCCAAATGGAACTTACGCTTATTTTGCAACTTTTGATAAAACCTCCGCATCAGATGGAATATTTAAAAATTTTAAAAAACCACAGTTTCCATATCTCATAGGTGATAATTATCAATCAAAACCAAACAGATTTAATTTCTTAAGATCTTCAAGTCAAGATTTTTATGATCTTGAAAAATCAGGTTGTATAAGAAATACATATCCATATTCTTTTAATAAAGATTATAGTGGTTATGATTATGTGAAACAATCAAATAATTTTGTCGAGCAAGATTCTATAATCAATTTTGCTAAAAAAGGTAAGGTAGATAGAGTTGGAATTTTATCTGCAGGAAGAAACTATCAAATCAATGATACATTAGTGTTTGATGATAGTGTATCTTCATCATTTAATGCAACAGCGAAAGTAAGTCTTATATCAGGTTTTGATTTATCAGACATAAGTGCAGAACAAACAACAATTTCAAATATAGAATTTTACCCAGATTCCCAAAATACTTTTGTTGGTATAGCAACTACTAGCATCAATTTACTTAACACAACAGTAGTAAATGTTGGGTCTTTATCAACTACAAGATTTTCTCTACAAGGATCTTATCCAATCGGAATAACATCAGAAAAATATGTATTATCACAGGGAATAGGCACAGCTGCAGCAACAGGTGTAGTAACGTTTATGTCAATTTCTGGTGACGTAACTAAGATCCGAGAAAATGATAGATTTAAAGTTGGAGTAGGAACTGAAATAGTTAAAGTATTGAATGTCGATAAATTTTCTTCAAGAATAAGAGTATTAAGGTCACAAAGTGGAATAGCAACTAACATAGGTATTTCTCATACAGCTACAACTATCTTAGAAGAGATTCCTAGATCTTTCACAATAAAAACTGGATTTACCACAACATCATTGATAAGAAGAAATAAAGAATATTATTTCAATCCAGAAGAGGCAGTTGGTCTTGGAACTACTTCAGGAGTTGGTGTTGGAACATTTAGAACAATATCAAATCCCGGTGCTGGCCCTAGTTCAGTTTTTATTCCTAGTCAAGCAATATACCTATTAAATCATGGCTTAGAAACTGGTGATGAAGTTACATATCAAACCGATGGAACTCCTTTTAAAGTTAAATTTGATAATAAAGTTGCTCAAGCAGACGTTACACTTTTTGAAGACTCACCTTTATTTGTTGCAAAATTTAACGATAACTTTATTGGATTATCAACGGTCAAAATAGGTATTGGATCTACAGGTACTTTTGTTGGTATTGGATCTACATTACAAAGTAAAGTTGTTGGGGGAGTTGGTTTAGGAACAAATACAAAAGTAGATTTAGTATATTTCTTGACAGCAGGGGCAGGAAATATTCATAGTTTAAAAACTAATTTTAAAGATGTCGTAACTGGTAAGATAGAACGCAATTTGGTTTCTGTAGTTGGAACTGGAACTCACGGATTAAAAAATAATGATACAGTTTTTATTGATGTCAGTTCCGGTTTAACAGAAACTGTAACTGTTAAGTATAATGCAGCTAACCGAAAGGCAGTCTTTAATCCTCTTTCATTCACTGTGGCAGGAGTTACATCAGCGACTTCATTAACAGGAATACCTAATACAATTGAAATAACAAATCACGGATTAACGACTGGACAAAAAGTAATCCATACATTTGACGATGAGGTTAGTTCTCTTGTTAATGACAAAGAATATTATGTTTATGTAATTGATAGTAATAGAATATCATTAGTTGAAAACAAATACGAGGTAACAAAGATTAAACCTAATTTTGTAAAATTAGGAATATCAACCACAGGTACACTATCTCCTATCAATCCACCTCTTAAATTTTATAAAAATTCCACTGTTAATTTTGATCTTTCAGATTCATCTTTATCATATCCACAAAACGCAAGCAACTTACCCGCTTTCTTTTTAGAATTATATAAAGATAGTAAATTTAGTGATTTATATTTAACCAATGGTAACGATAACGTTTTCGAGGTATCCACAACTGGTACAGTGGGGGTAAGTGCTGATGCTAAATTAACTTTAAAAATAAATGAAGACTCACCTAATCTTTTATATTATAAATTAAATCCAATAAACAAATTAGAAAACAAGGATGTAAATAAGCAAATTATTGTAGATGACTCAATAGATTTAAACAATCAAATTATTTTACAAGACAGTAAATACTCAGGTGCTTTTAAAATTACATCAACAGGTTCGACAACATTTTCATACGATATAAGTTCATTCCCTGAGGCTTCATCATATAGTTCATCTAACTCCTCTTTAAAATATACAACTATATCAACCACTGCTTATGGTGGAATAGAGCAAGTAAGAATAATAGATGGTGGTGGTGGATATGAAAGTGTTCCCGGTATTAGCACTATAACATCTGATGTTGGTATCGGTGCAGTTATTGAGACATTTAGTAATACGATAGGTAAAGTAAGCAAAACATCTTTGGAAAATATAGGATTTGATTATCCAAATGATAGCACACTTTCTCCAGAGGTTCTATTTCCACAAGTTTTAAGAATTACACCTCTTACAGGATTTAAATCAATAGGAATCACATCACTAGGAAAAGGTTACATACAAGATCCAAATTTAGTTGTTCTAGATGGTGTAACAAAAAAACAAATAACAGATGTTGATTTAAGGTTTAGACCAGACGAATTATTTGTTGAAATATTGAAAAACAGCGAATCAATGAACGCTGCTCCTCCAACAATTATTCCAACAGGAAACTCGAATGGTATAAGAGTTTCAAATTTAGTTTATGACAATGATGAACAATCTGTCACAGCAACGATAAAAAAAGCTTTTAGTGGTGTTATTGGTTATTCCGGAGATTACATTGATCCCTTCCCATTTAGTGTAGGTGATAAGGTTTTAGTTGAAAATGCAAGCGTTGGTGTAGGATCAACAGCAAAAGGTTTTAATTCAGCTGGATACGATTACGCTCGGTTTGAAATAACTCAAGTTACTCCTAATTACGGTGGTATAGGCACAGTCAAGTATAACATGTCAAACTACCTCTCTCAAAACGTAGATTTTCCCGGTATTTTTGATTCAGTCAATTCAGTTGCTACACTTATACCTGATAAGTGGTTCCCACAATTTGATGTTGAAGTTCAACCTAATGTCTTCAGAAAAGGAGATGAGGTTGAGAGTTTTGACAGCACAGGAACTCAAATTAGTGGTGTCGTTTTTGATTGGAATAATTCCAACAAATACCTCACTGTTGAAAGTTCGAGAGAATTTGAAGTTGGACAAATAATAGAGCAAGTAAGATTTAGAGGTGAAAGAATTGGTGGAAAAGTTTACGCTTCACCAACTGGCGCAAAAGGACTAATAAAAGAGATAGTTAAATTTGAAAGTAAATATAATCTAGATAATTCCTCTCTTGTTGAAAATGGATGGGAATATAACACAGGATTTTTGAATGATGAACTACAGCGTGTTCATGATAATGATTACTACCATGCTTTCTCATATTCCATAAAATCTAAAGTTCAGTTTGATGAGTGGAAAGATATTGTAGGATCTTTAAATCATACTGCTGGATTTAAAAAATTTAGTGATCTTCAAGTTGAATCTGATGATTTATCTCAATCATCAAAAAAATTATCTAACGTTGATCCGACCAAAAGTGTAGTTACAACACTTGTTGATTTAATAGGAGTTGAGAGCCTTAACACAATATACGATTTTGATTTAGCCACTGAAAATTATCTTATCGCAGTTGAGAAACCATTCTCAGATGAGATAAACTTCCAAACAAGGTTGATAACAGATTACTCCGAATCAGTCTCAAACCGTGTCGTTCAAATTGATGACTTTAGTAATATCTTTAATAATAATGCTAGATCAACTCCATACGCTGATGTTTATCGTAATGCTTTATCAGATGGTAGAACTCAAATGTTCTTCGCTCTTGTATCTGATAGATTATTTACCGGTGAAAGACAAATAACCATTGTCAATACACTTCATGATACTGGAAGAGGGCAAACGATGTTAAACCAGTATGGTGATATTGATACAGTTCTTGATTTGGGATCCTTTGACTATGCGATTGATGGTAATGAGTCCGTTCTTAGATATTATCCAAATAAATTTACACTTAACAATTATAATGTTGTACTATGGTCATATCAAATTGATGCTCAACGATTAGGAATATCAACTGATACTGTATCATGCGGTAGCACAACCATCCCCGGTGCACCATCTAATCCTACAACAGGTTTAAATGGATCTTTGATAAGTATTGCCACAACAGCAGTCACAATCGCTGGAGGGGCAGCAGGAACAGTCTTTACTTTAGGTGGAATTGGTACAAATATATCAGGACATAGATCAGCAAAAGTATTAGTAAGTGTTGAAGCTGGGGGAGGAACATTAAATGGTAGTGTTGAATATGATCAAGTAAGTTTGATTCATGATGGCACTAATGTTGGTTTCCAAGAGTATGGTCAGTTAACAATTCATTCCGTTGATGCATATTCATCAGCCGGTAATCTTGGAACATATTTTCCATTCATGGATGGAAATGATTTAGTTCTTTCATATACTCCTGAAGCTGGAATGTCAACAGCATTTATAAATGCCATGGCGATTGGTATTGCAACTGAGGGATATATTGGAATCGGATCTTATGAATTTTCTTACGCAGAAATGTCTGCTCAGTCTACAGGTATCTCATCAAGTTCAACACCAATACCAGTTGGTATTGCAAGTTATGGAGATGAGTATGATGCTGCTTATTGCATCGTTCAAATTGCAGATAAGTTGAATGGTAGTTATGAGTTAGCAGAAGTTGTGATGATAGATGATTATGATGGGACTGATCCTGAAAACATAATGTTAACAGAGTTTGGTAATGTTAAAGTTGGTACAGCATTTGCTGGATTAGGAACAATAAGCGCAAGAAGAACTGGTGCAGATGATGAAATTACTGAATTAACCTTTGTTCCAAATGCGGGTATTGGTGTTTCAATCACAACATTTATGAATGCTCTGAGACCTGAAGAAAATACATCATTACTACCAACTGAAGCAACACGAGAAGTGGGTGGAGAGGCAGTCAAAGACTTACAAAACGCATCACTTGAAAGTGGATTTGCAATCTATGAAGGAACTCAAACATCAATCAAGAGACAGTTTGCATTAGAAAATAACGGCAATCCAATATTCAAAAAACCTTTCGATGGATCAAGCACTGATGTCGTTGATCTTACCAATAATATAATTACTCTTCCCAATCATTTCTTTACAACAGGGCAGAAAGTTAACTATTCGGCAGGTGCTGGAACATCAATTGGTGTAAGCACTGCACCATTTAGCATGCCATCATCAGTCTTTATTATAAAGAAAGGTGAGGATAAAGTTCAGGTTGCTCTCACAGCTGAAAATGCATTAAAACAAATCGCACTACCGATAGGTTTATCAACGGTTGGTATTGGAACAAGTCATACCTTTACTGCAATTGATGCGAATCAAAAAGTTTTAGTTGCAATTGATAATGCAATACAATCACCAATCGCTGGAACTTCAGTTACCACTACTATCTCAGAAAAAACAAATATAGGTGATGATGTTGTGTTCTTTAGTGGAATCACATCATTCTTTGGTGCAGATTATGTAAGAGTTGGAGCTGGAGATACTCAAGAGATAATGAAAATTATATCTGTTGGTGTGGGATCAACCAATGCTATGAAAGTAAGAAGAGGTTGGTTAGGAACAACAATAGCAGGATTTAGCACCGGTGATTTGGTAGAGAAAATAAGAGGTAATTACAACATCGTTGAGAATGAAATAAACTTTATTGAAGCACCTCCCGGAAAAAATCCAATCGGATCTACAACCAATCCTCCAGATGCAAGAGACTTTGAAGGTATAACAACATCATCAAGTTTCCAAGGTAGAGTATTTACAAGAAGTGGTGTTATCGGAGGAACTGAGGAGACATATACTGATAATTACCTATTTGATGATTTAACTCAAGGATTCAATGGATTGACAAAAGAATTCAGTTTAACTCATACTAACGGAACTTCAATATCAGGTGTAGCTACAAATAACGCTTTAGTTCTTATAAATGGTGTTTTACAGACTCCGGGATCAAATGGAGACTTCACACTTACAGAGGATTCTGGAACAACCTTAACATGGACAGGATCTGGTTTAGTCACAGCAACTAGAGATGCGAATGCTGCTTCCATACCTGTTGGTGGTTTAATAGTTTCAGTTGGATCAACAAGAGGATTTGGATATCAACCACTTATTGGTGCAGGTGGAACTGTTGGTATTGGTACATCAACTGGTAAAGTTTTATTCGTGTCAATTGGCAACTCTGGATCTGGTTATAGAGCAGGTATTCAAACTGTTGTCAATGTTGCTATTCAAACTGAAAGTTTTAGTGGTGCAGGAGTCTTTTCTATCGGAACGGCAGCAGTATCTGACGGACACGTAACCAGTGTTGCAATCACAACTGACAGAGTGTTCTATGTGCCTAGAGACATAACAAATGTTGGTTACACGTCTATTACAGGTCTTACAACTGTTACTACATCAACAGCACATAACTTATCAGTTGGTAATGAAATAGTATTATCTGGAATCGCATTTACTTGTGATTACGCTCCAGCTGTTGGAGTTCAAAGTGCAATCTACACTAATACTACAGGTATAATGACAGTAACAACATCTGCTGCTCATGGTTTATCAACAACTGGTAAGAGTAGTGATGTTTTATTAACTGGACTTGGATTCACTTGTGCTTTAGATAATGGTGGTGCACTTCATTATTATCCTCGTGCAAACTCTGTGACTAATCCACATGGTGGTGATCCA
>MDTE01186723.1_pt1 | contig 13853 bp, 11 predicted proteins | sample 811231 | NCBI WGS metagenome assembly MDTE01 (sample SAMN05326651, study PRJNA326480) | marine metagenome | isolation source: seawater | place: Indian Ocean: Red Sea | collected 2010
GGCGGTGAATGTGATTTACAAGATCAATCAATGTTTTATGGAATTGATAAATCTAGATTTAAAGAAAACAAAAGAAGTGTACCTGAAAAGTATATGGGACCATTAATTAAAACACAAATGACAAGATGTATTCATTGTACTCGATGTATTAGATTTGCAACTGAAGTGGCTGGGGTTCCAGAATTAGGAGCCATAGGTAGAGGAGAAGATATGCAAATCACCACTTATTTGGAAAAATCAATGGAGTCAGAAATGTCAGCAAATGTAATTGATTTATGTCCAGTTGGTGCGCTTACCTCTAAACCCTATGTTTTTGAGGCAAGACCTTGGGAATTAAAAAAAACTGAATCTATAGATGTAATGGATGCCGTTGGATCAAATATAAGGGTAGATACTTATGGGTGGGAAGTTAAAAGAATTTTACCAATAATTAATGAAGATATAAATGAAGAATGGATATCAGACAAAACCAGATACGCTTGCGACGGCTTAAAATTTCAAAGATTAGATACACCATATTTAAAAGAGAAAAATGAATTTAAAAAAATATCATGGAACATGGCTTATTCAAAATTAGTTGAAAAAATTAAAATAATACCTGGAGAAAAAATAGCAGGAATGACTGGTGATCTTACAAATATGGAAACAATGTTTATAATAAAAGAGTTTTTTAATAAAACTATAAAGTCCAAAAATTTAGAGTCAAGAAATGATAACTATTATATAAACAATTCTACAAAAGATAATTATATCTTTAACTCTACAATAAACGGAATAGAGGAAAGTGACTTGATTATACTGATAGGTAGCAACCCTAGATATGAAGCTACAATAGTTAATTCCAGAATTAGAAAAGCATATTTAAAAAATAAAACTAGTATTTATTCGTTTAATAATGTTGGAGACTTAACATACCCATACAAATTGGTTGATAATTCAACTGAAACTATAAAAAATATTTTAGAAAATAAAAATGACTTATCTAAAAAAATTGTTGAAGCAAAAAAACCTTTAATAATAATTGGACAATCTTTTTTAAAATTATCTTCAGGAGGATTTATATTTGAAAAGTTAAAGAATTATTTAGAAAAAAATAATAAAATCAATGAAAGTTGGAATGCACTAAATATTCTTTCCAATAATGCATCTACTGTAGGAGCATACGATTTAGATATTTTGAGTTCTGAAAATGGAAAAAATGTTTTTTTAGAAAATTTAAATAAAAATAATTATGATTTATTATTTTTATTTGGACAAGATAATTTAAATTTCAAAAAGAAAAATGAATTTATAGTTTATGTAGGTAGTCATGGGGATAAAGGTGCTGAAATGGCAGATCTTATCTTGCCTGGATCATCTTATACTGAACAAGATGGATATTTTGCAAATCTTGAGGGAAAAATTCAAAAAGCTTATAAAGCAACATACCCACCAGGAGAGGCAAAAGAAGATTGGATAATAATAAACGAGTTATCTGAACTTATAAAAAGAAAAAAATTATTTAATACTAAAGATGAACTTATTAAGAATATGTTGAATTATATAAAAAATAAAAATCAAAATCATTCTTCATCAAATATGGAAATTAGTTTTGCTAATGAAAAAATAGTAGTTGATAATCTTGATTATTATTATTCGAATGTTATCGCTCGTTCATCAAAAACAATGACTGAGTGTAGAAATATTAAATTAAATTTAAGTAAAACAGGCACGGAAGGTTAAAATGCTTGATTACTTTATGATTATACTCAGCGAAACATATAAAATTTTATTTTTATTGATCCCAGTATTAGTCTCAGTCGCAATGATTGTATGGCTCGACAGGAGAGTGTGGGCATTTGTTCAAAAAAGGCGAGGACCTAATGTTGTTGGTCCTTTTGGTTTATTTCAATCTTTAGCCGATGCATTAAAATATGTTTTTAAAGAGATCATAATACCTTCTAGCTCAAATAAAATTATTTTTATTTTAGCACCAGTAATAACAATGACTTTGGCATTAATTTCTTGGGCAGTAATACCTTTTAGTGAAGAGCTAGTTTTAGCAAATATAAACGTTGGTATTTTGTACATCTTCGCAGTTTCCTCTTTAGGTGTTTATGGAATAATTATGGGTGGTTGGGCATCGAATTCTAAATATCCATTTCTTGGAGCAATAAGATCTGCTGCTCAAATGGTATCATATGAGGTTTCAATTGGAGTTATAATTATTAATGTTTTACTTTGTGTCGGATCATTAAATCTAACCGACATTGTTCTAGCTCAGGAAAAATTATGGTTTATCGTTCCATTATTTCCAATGTTTATTATTTTTTTCATTTCAGCACTAGCTGAAACCAATAGACCCCCATTTGATTTGCCAGAGGCTGAAGCAGAATTAGTTGCAGGATATCAAACCGAATACTCAGGCATGATGTATGCGATGTTTTGGTTAGGTGAATATGCAAATATTTTGTTGATGTGTGCTTTAGGTTCAATTTTGTTTCTAGGTGGATGGTTGTCTCCGATTGAAATTTATCCATTTAATTTAATCCCTGCACCTTTATGGTTAATTTTAAAAATTTTGTTTTTATTTATTTTATTTGCTTTAGTCAAAGCTATTGTACCACGATATAGATATGATCAGTTAATGAGACTTGGTTGGAAAATATTTTTACCATTCTCATTAGTTTGGGTTGTGATTACAGCAAGTTTTTTAATGTATTTTAATTTATTACCAAAGGTTTAAAGGAAATGAAGATTAGTAGAATATTAAAAATTATTTTTATGATAGACTTTCTTTCTGGTTTGTTTATTGCTCTTAAAGAAAGTTTTAAATCAAAAAAAACTATCAATTATCCTTTTGAAAAAGGAAAAATAAGTCCAAGGTTTAGGGGAGAACATGCATTAAGAAGGTATCCTAACGGGGAAGAAAGATGTATTGCATGTAAACTATGTGAAGCTGTGTGTCCTGCTCAAGCGATAACAATCGAGTCCACAGAAAGATCTGATGGTAGTAGAAAAACAACAAGATATGACATAGACATGCTTAAGTGTATTTATTGTGGGTTATGCGAAGAGTCTTGTCCAGTTGATGCAATTGTTCAAGGACCAAATTTTGAGTTTTCTACTGAAACAAGAGAAGAACTTTATTACAACAAAGAAAAACTTTTAGAAAACGGAGATCGATGGGAGAGTATTTTGTCAGCAAATATAAAAGCTGATAATCCCTATAGATAATTTATGTTAGCGCACTCAATATTTTTTTATTTTTTCTCTTTTATAGCAGTTATTTCTGCAATAATGGTTACAGTTTCAAAAAATACAGTACATTCAGTATTTTTTTTAATTTTAGATTTTATAAGCATTTCATGTCTTTTCATAATGATTGGGGCCGAATTTTTAGGGATGATAATGCTCATAGTTTATGTTGGGGCGGTAGCGGTTTTATTTTTGTTTGTAGTTATGATGTTAAATGTGGCCCAGCAAAAAAACCAATGGTTTGTAGCTACAAGAAGTAGTTCACATATACCAGTAGGTTTATTGATAAGTTTGATAATTTTTTTTGAACTTGTGATAGTTATAGGTGGATGGAAATATAAGCCTGATTTATTAAAAAATACTTCTAGTGAAATTTCACATTCATCATCTAACACACACTCTTTAGGCGAGGTTATTTATACTGATTTTATTCATTTATTCCAGTTGTCAGGAATTATTCTCTTGGTTGCGATGATAGGCGCGATAGTTCTTACATTTAGACAAAGAGAAGGTCTGAAAAGACAAAGTTATATTAGGCAAATCTCTAGAGAAAAAAAGGATGGTGTTGAATTAGTTGACGTAGAAAATAATAAAGGAATAAAAATTGATGTTTGAAATAGGATTGGGTCATTATTTAACTCTTAGTGCGATTATTTTTACTATAGGAGTAATAGGAATTTTTTTAAATAGAAAAAACATTATAGTAATTATAATGAGCATTGAATTGATACTTCTAGCAGTTAATATCAATTTAGTTTCTTTCTCAATATTTCTAGATGATTTGTCAGGTCAGATTTTTACATTATTCATTCTTACAGTTGCAGCTGCTGAAGCCGCTATAGGTTTGGCTATTATTGTAGTTTATTATAGAAACTCTGGAACAATAAGAGTTGAAGAAATTGACAATTTAAAAGGATAAATGGAATATTTTATTTTATTTTTACCATTGCTTGGATCTATAATATCTGGTTTTTTTGGAAAATTTATTAACTCGAGAAATTCAGAAATCATTACAAGCTTGTTTGTTTCCATATCAGCAATATTATCAATTATCATTTTTTATAATGTTATTAGTAGCAGTTATGAAAATAATTTAATTATTGCAACTTGGATTAATTCGGGAGCTTTAAATGTAAATTGGTCTATTAAAGTTGATACATTATCATCTTTAATGCTTGTAGTTGTTACTTTAATTTCAGCACTAGTTCATATTTACTCAATAGGATACATGTCTCATGACCCGCACAAAACAAGATTCATGGCTTATTTGTCATTATTTACCTTTGCAATGTTAACACTTGTAACTTCAGATAATTTTTTACAATTATTTTTTGGATGGGAAGGCGTGGGTCTATGTTCGTATTTTTTAATAGGATTTTGGTATAAAAAAGAAAAAGCAAATGCAGCCGCAATAAAAGCTTTTGTTGTAAACAGAGTAGGCGATTTTGGGTTTGCTTTAGGAATTTTTTTAATATTTTATTTATTTGGCACAGTTAATTATAGTGAAGTTTTTGATCAAATCCCCTCAATGATCAATAAGGATTTAAGTTTTATTGGTTTTGATTTAAATGCGATAAATTTGGTTTGTATACTTCTATTTATTGGTGCAATGGGAAAATCAGCTCAAATATTTCTTCATACATGGCTACCTGATGCAATGGAAGGTCCTACTCCAGTATCTGCATTAATTCATGCAGCCACAATGGTAACTGCAGGTGTCTTTTTAGTCGTGAGATGCTCTCCTATTTATGAATATTCTGAATTAGCTTTAACAATAATTATACTTGTAGGTTCATTTACAGCTTTTTTTGCCGCAACTATTGCATTAGTTCAAAATGATATAAAAAAAATAATTGCATATTCAACGTGTAGTCAGCTTGGTTATATGTTTTTTGCTGCTGGAGTTGGTGCATACAATGTTGCAATGTTTCATTTGTTTACTCATGCATTTTTTAAAGCTTTATTATTTTTAGGATCTGGTTCAGTAATACATGCATTTAAAGACGAGCAAGATATTAATAAAATGGGAGGTGTTTGGAGAAAATTACCCTACACATATACTTTGATGATTATAGGAACTCTTGCATTAACTGGTTTCCCTTTTCTTTCTGGGTTCTATTCAAAAGATGCAATTATTGAATTCGCATACTTAAAAGGAAGTGATTTAAGTTTCTTTGCATCCTATATTGGTATTTTTACTGCATTTTTAACAGCCATTTACTCTTGGAGGTTAATATTTAAAACTTTCCATGGATCTTATAATAATGAAAAAATAAGTATTAATCAGGCACACGAGTCCCCACTAATAATGTTATTTCCTTTAGTTATTTTAGCAATAGGTGCAATTGGAGCAGGCTTTGTATTTAAAGACTTATTCATTGGGTACCAACTTATGTATGATTTTTGGGGTGACTCCATATTCTTTATTAGTAAATTAAGCGAAGAACATCCACCTACATGGTTTGTTTTATTTACCCCTATAATGGTAACTATTTCTATTCCTATTTCTTATTATTTATTTGTAAAAAATAAAATTATTCTAAAAGTTATCGTAGAAAACAACAAACCAATTTATTATTTTTTAAAAAATAAATGGTATTTTGATGAGTTATATGAAAAAATTTTTGTTAATCCATCAAAAAAAATTGGCGTATTCTTTTGGAAAAAAGTTGACTTAAATATTATAGATAAATTCGGTCCGGATGGTATTTCAAACTTAATAAAAAGATTTTCTTTAAGTGCAGTTAAATTTCAAAGTGGATATGTTTACCAATATGCATTTGTTATGCTTATTGGGTTTTCTTTAATATTAACCATATTGATTATAAATTAATGGATTTTCCTATTTTATCATCTTTGATTTTATTGCCATTAGTCGGAGCTCTATTTATTTTTTTTATTAATCAAAAAAATTCTGTCTATCAAAGTAGCAAATATGTTGCTTTATTTATTTCTTTAGCAAATCTAGCATTATCACTTTACCTATGGTACATTTTTGATAATCAAGAAGTTAATTTTCAGTTTGTTGAAAATAGAGAATGGATCACTGGTTTAATCAATTATAAAGTTGGAGTAGATGGTATTTCTATTTTATTCATTATACTTACAACTTTAATTACCCCAATTTGTATAATTTCTGTAAATAACACAGTTAAAACTCGTGTTAAGGATTTCTTAATTGCAATTTTATTAATGGAAACATTAATGATAGGTGTATTTTGCTCTTTAGATTTAGTAATTTTTTATCTTTTTTTTGAAGGTGGTTTAATACCAATGTTCTTAATAATTGGCATATGGGGTGGCGAGAGACGTGTATATTCTGCGTTTAAATTTTTTCTTTATACTTTGCTTGGATCAGTGTTAATGCTAGTTGCAATAATTTCAATTTATTGGATTTCGGGAACTACAGATGTCGAGATATTGTACGATATTGGAATTGAAGCAAAATTTCAAAAATTACTATGGTTAGCGTTTTTTAGCTCATTTGCAGTTAAAACACCAATGTGGCCTGTGCACACCTGGTTACCAGATGCTCATGTTGAAGCTCCAACCGCAGGATCTGTTTTGTTAGCTGCAATACTTTTAAAAATGGCTGGTTATGGTTTTATAAGATTCTCAGTAGGACTTTTTCCTATTGCTTCCGAATATTTTATTCCACTAATTTATTTTTTAAGTTTAGTAGCAATTATTTACACATCTTTTGTAGCTCTTATGCAAGAAGATATGAAAAAATTAATAGCTTATTCTTCAGTAGCTCATATGGGTTACGTAACACTTGGGATATTCACTTTTACCCAACAAGGACTTGAAGGATCTATATTTCAAATGATAAGTCATGGGTTAATATCAGCAGCTTTATTCTTAAGCGTCGGAGTCGTTTATGAGAGAATGCATACAAGAATGATAAATGATTACGGTGGCATAGTATCAATTATGCCCAAATACGCGATTGCTTTAATGATTTTTACTTTAGGCGCAATAGGCTTACCAGGAACAAGCGGCTTTGTTGGGGAATTTTTAGTCTTAATTGGTGCTTTTAAAAAGAGTTTTTTAGTTGCGTTAGTTGCAAGTTTTGGTGTTATTATTTGTGCTGCTTACATGCTCTGGCTATACAAAAGAGTAGTTTTTGGGGAAATTAAAAATAATGATTTAAAATCCATAAAGGATCTAGATCTAACAGAGGTAATAATATTATCAATTTTATCTATATTAATAATATTTTTTGGTTTTTATCCAGAGCCCTTAATAAATACAGTAGAAGTTTCAGTACAAAATGTTTTAGAGATGTATAATAAAAATTTAGAAGGTAATTTATCAAAATAATAAAATGAGTAATTTAAATTTTGTATTTCCAGAAATATTTATTTCAGTAGGTTTTATGTTTTTATTGATTTTAGGAGTTTATAAAAAAAATAGCACAAATTTGATTTATAATTTGTCTATAGTTTTTTTAGTTATTCTATTCGTATTAGTGATAAATCTTTTTTCTTTATCAGAGATATCTTTATTTAATCAAAGTTATTCAATAGATAGATTATCTATAATTATGAAAGTTTTAACAATTGGTTCTGGAATTTTTGTTTTAATATCTTCAACTAATTATATAAAAAATTTAAAAATTTTTAAAATTGAGTACCCAATATTAATTTTGACATCAATACTTGGCATGATGGTTATGATAAGTTCAAATGACCTTATAGTATTTTATCTTGGTCTTGAATTACAATCATTAGCTTTATATGTTCTGGCATCATTCAATAGAGACAATGTTCTTTCATCAGAGTCAGGAGTAAAATATTTTATTTTAAGTGCATTATCTTCAGGTCTTTTGTTATACGGATGTTCATTAATTTATGGATTTTCTGGAACTACTAATTTTAATCTTATCTCTCAAAGTATTGAAAGTGTTCAATATGGACTAACTTTAGGCGTTGTGTTTATTTTAGTAGGGCTTGCATTTAAAATTTCAGCAGTTCCTTTTCACATGTGGGCACCTGATGTTTATCAAGGATCACCCACATCTGTTACATTATTTTTTGCAATTTTGCCTAAAATAGCCGCTTTAACTGTTTTTATAAGATTTTTATATATACCGTTTATAAATTTAATTGAACAATGGCAATTAATAATGATTTTTTTATCTATAGCATCAATGTTATTCGGGTCTATAGCAGCGATAGGGCAAAAGAATCTTAAAAGACTAATTGCTTATAGCTCTATAGGTCATATGGGATATGCTTTAGCGGGTTTAACTACTGGAACTAACCAAGGAATACAAAGTTCAATAGTTTATATTTCAATTTATTTATTTATGAATTTAGCTTTTTTTTCCTGCATGTTCATGATTAAAAGAAATAATAAATACTATGAAAATTTAGATGATCTTTCTGGTCTTTCCAAAAATCATCCACTACTTTCTATTTGTCTAATGATAATATTATTTTCTTTAGCAGGTATACCACCGTTAGCAGGCTTTTTTGCAAAATTTTATATATTCATGGCTGTAATAGAGCAAAAAATGTTTTTTTTAGCAATAGCTGGACTATTGTCCACAGTAATAGCAGCATTTTATTACCTAAGAATAATTAAGATTATATATTTTGACCCACAAAAAGAAAAATATGATTCAAATCATTCGATTGGATTGAAAATTACTCTCGCGATATCAACAATTTTTATAGTTGCCTATTTTATCTATCCAAGCAGCCTTATAGATTTGATTTCAAAAGTAAACATTCTTTAATGAGTTTAAAAAACTATAAATATAAAAATGTTAATAGCACAAATGATTTAGCGATAAAAAAAATTAAAAAAGGTTTTTTAAAAGGAATTGTAATAGCTGATAAACAAAAAAAAGGGAGAGGACGACGCGGAACTAAATGGATATCAATGAGAGGAAATTTATTTATGACCGTTTTTTTTCAGATTAAAAAAAAGATAGCAATAGAGAAAATTACTATAAAAAACTGTTCCATTATAAAAGAAGTTTTAAAAAAATATATTAGAGAAAAAATAAAAGTAAAAACACCAAATGATTTAACAATTAATGGAAAAAAAATTAGTGGAATACTTCAAGAAATAATTGAGAAAGATAGTAAAAAATTTTTAATAGTTGGAATTGGAATTAATATAATTAATAGTCCAAAAATAAGCAATTACCCCACAACAAGCCTTTCAGAATACACATCTAAAGTTATAAGTAAAACGGTAGTGCAAAAAGAAATAAAAAAACTCTACGAAAAAAATTTAAAGTATTTGCAATAAAGAATTTATATATATATGAGATTATTATGATTTTAATTGGAGATATAGGAAATACTGAAGTTAAGATTTTTTTGGTATCAGATAAAAAGAAAATTAAAAAAAAATTTATTCTAAAAACTAAAAAAATATCTAATCATTATATTAATTCTAAGTTATGGTCTTTAAAAATTTATTCGAAAAGAATTGAAAAAATCCTTTTTAGCAGCGTAGTTCCAAATGTTTATACTCAATTAAAATCATATATAAAAAAAAAATTGAAAAAAAATTGCTACGAGATAAAGGAACAAAATTTAAAAAAAATAATTAATATAAAAGTAAATATAAAACAAGTTGGTTCTGATAGAATTGCGAATGCAATTGGTATAATTGATAACAAAAAAAATTATATAATAGTGGATTTTGGTACTGCCACGACATTTGATATAGTCGAAAAAAATTACTATGTAGGTGGAATAATTGCACCAGGAGTCAATCTATCACTAGAAACTTTAATTAACAAAGCTTCATTAATTCCATATATAAAATTAAATAAAATATCTGAAGTTGTTGGAAAAAATACAAAATCTGCTGTTAGATCCGGTTTTTACTGGGGATACATTGGTTTAATTAATGAAATTATTAATTTAATAAGAATAAAAACAAAAAAAAAATACTCAATAATTTTAACTGGAGGACTTTCATATTTATTTAAAAATAAATTAAAATCTAATGTTATAGTTAATAAAGATTTAACAATGAAAGGTCTTTTAAAAGTAATTAAAAATTAAAAAAATGAAAGAAGAATTAATTTTTTGTCCTCTAGGTGGATCTGGCGAAATTGGAATGAATATGAATCTTTTTGCTTATGGAAAACCTGACGATAAGAAATGGATTATTGTAGATGTAGGTGTAACTTTCGCAGATGATGCCGTTCCTGGTGTTGATTTAATATATCCAGACCCAGGATTTATTCTTGATAAAAAAGAAAAACTTCTTGGTATAATTCTTACACATGCCCATGAAGATCATATAGGAGCAATAGTTCATATATGGCCAAAACTTAAATGTAAAATTTACGCAACTCCATTTACTTCAGTTTTAATAACTGAAAAATTTAAAGAAAAAAAAATTGATATAAGTTCACATATAAAAGTTGTTGAACTAAATGGGACTTTAAATTTAGATCCTTTTAAAATTGAATTTGTTACTTTAACACATTCAATTTTAGAGCCAAATGGACTAAGAATAGAAACTCCTGCTGGAACCATTTTACATACTGGTGACTGGAAACATGATCCAGATCCACTAGTTGGAGATAAAATAAATTCTAATAGATTAAAAGAAATTGGTGACAAAGGTGTTTTAGCTATGATTTGTGACTCAACAAATGTTTTTAGCTTAGGTAAAGCTGGATCAGAGTCTGATGTAAGAAAGAATTTACTTAAAATTATAGAAAAATTAAATAGCAAGATTATTGTAACTTCATTCGCATCTAATGTAGCAAGAATGGAAACAATTTTTTATTGTGCAAAAGAAACAGGTAGACAGATTTCACTGGTTGGAAGATCTATGCATAGGATATTTAAAGCTGCTAAAAAATGTGGATACTTGTCAGAAGTTATCGAACCTACTGATCCAAGAGATGCAAAAAAAATACCAGGAAAAAAAATAATTTACTTGTGCACAGGAAGCCAAGGAGAACCAATGGGAGCAATGACAAGAATATCAAACAATTCTCATCCTGATGTATCTGTAGAAAAAGGTGATACAGTTATATTTTCGTCAAAAATAATCCCAGGTAACGAAAAAAAACTTTATAAACTGCACAATCAACTTGTTAAGGAAGGAATAAATGTTGTTTCTGAAGATAATGAATTTGTTCATGTCTCAGGACATCCCAATAGAGAAGATCTTAGAGATATGTACGAATGGGTAAAACCTAATACTGTTATCCCAGTTCATGGAGAACATAGACACATGGAAGAGCATATCAATTTTGCAAAAGAAATGAAAGTTCCTAATCAAGTAAAAGTAGAAAATGGAGATATTGTAAGATTATATCCAGGGAAAAAACCAGAAGTTTATGACAAAGCTCCGAACGGGAAGTTATTTTTAGATGGAAATATAAGTGTTGAAGAAGACTCCCAATCAATTAAAGAGAGAAAAAATCTTGCAGCAAATGGAATATTAAATGTTACAGTTATAATTAATTCTAAAGGCAATATACTTAATAAACCAAATTTAAGTTTTAAAGGTTTACCAATAGTAGAAACTGAGGATTTTGTTTATGGTTTGCAAGAAAATATATCCAGTATTACCAAAACCTTTTCGTTAAATAATTTAAGACAAGAAACTAATATAATTGAGGTTTTAAAGACAGCATGTCGAAAATATGTAAAGGAAAAGACTGGAAAAAAACCTTTAACCAATATAAATCTAGTTAGAATTTAATTAGAATGTATTTTTCAAAATCATTTATACCGATATTAAAAAACAATCCAACTGAAGCAAAAATAAAATCACACCAGTTAATGTTGCGTACAGGGATGATAAAACAATCTTCTGCTGGAATATATTCCTGGTTACCTATGGGCTTCAAAGTAATGAAAAAAATAGAAAAAATTGTTAGAGAAGAGCAGGATAAGATAGGGGTCCAAGAATTATTGATGCCAACAATTCAAGACAGTGAAATTTGGAAAGAGAGTGGAAGATATAAAGATTACGGTGAAGAAATGTTAAGAATAAAAGACCGGCAAAATAGAGAAATGCTTTATGGTCCAACAAATGAGGAGTTAATAACTGATATCTTTAGATCAAGTGTTAAATCTTACAAGTCTTTACCACAATTATTATATCACATACAATGGAAGTTTAGAGATGAACTAAGACCACGTTTTGGAATCATGAGATGTAAAGAATTTTATATGAAAGATGCATACTCATTCGATTTAAATGATGAGGATGCATTATTTTCTTATAACAAATTTTTCTTGTCATATTTAAGAACTTTTAACAAACTTGAATTATCTGCGATACCGATGGAAGCAGATACAGGACCAATCGGAGGTAATCTTTCCCATGAATTTATAATTTTAGCTGAAACTGGAGAAAGCGAGATTTATGCAGATAAAAGAATCTTTGATGTCGATCACTCAGATGTAATAATAGAAAAAAATTCATTAACAAAACTTAGAAATAAATTTGAAAAATTTTATGCTGTTACAGACGAAAAATTTGATAAAAAATTGTTTGAAAAAAGTGTGTTGGAACAAAATAGGGTACATACAAAAGGTATAGAGGTTGGTCACATCTTTTATTTTGGAGACAAATATTCAAAACCAATGAATGCATCTGTAGATTTTAATGGAAAAAAGGAATATGTAAAAATGGGATCTTATGGTGTGGGTGTTTCAAGACTTGTTGGGGCCATAATTGAAGCAAAATATAATGATAAAGAAGAAATAATGAAATGGCCATTAGCAATAGCACCATATGATTGTGCAATTATTCCTTTAATTAGTAAAAACGATACTTCAAATTTAGATAAAGCAAATAATATATTTAAATTTTTAAAGGATAAAAAAATTGATGCTTTAATTGATGATACAGATGAAAACTTTTCATCGAAAATTAAAAAATTTAATTTGTTAGGAATACCTTTTCAAATCATGATTGGAAAAAAATCCGAAGGTGATTTTTTTGAGTTTAAAGAGATAGGTAAGGAAACTCAAAACATAAAGCTAGATAAAATTGCCGAAATTATAAATAAAAAAAAATAACTTGATCTCACAATTAGAAAAACAAGTAGCTTTTCGATATCTTAAAACTAGAAAAAAAGATGGTTTTTTAAATATAATATCTATTTTTTCTTTTATAGGGATAAGCCTAGGCGTAGCAGTATTAATTATTGTTATGTCAGTAATGAATGGTTTCAGAGCAGAACTTATTGATAAAATCATTGGTTTCAACGCTCATGCAGTTGTAAAGCCATATGATAATCCGATTAATAGTGATGTATTTTCAAATAAAAAATTACGTAATATTTCTGAGCAATTAATTCTAAGTAGCAGTGGAGAAGGAATAATAGTTAACAAAGATTATACAAAGGGAATTTTACTTAGAGGGTATGGTCAAAAAAGTTTTAAAAGATTAAAGTTAGCACAGAATGAAAATTTTTTAGGAAATAAAGATTTAAATTATAAGCATATCTCTATAGGAAGAGAGTTAAGTTTCCTTCTTAATGTTGATATAGGTGATAAAATTTTACTCATGTCTCCAGCAGGTGTTAAAACAATAATAGGAACATTGCCAAAACAAGAAGCTTACATAGTGGATTCTATTTTTGATTCAGGTTTAAGCGATTTCGATCAAAA
>MDTE01140479.1_pt1 | contig 13852 bp, 13 predicted proteins | sample 811231 | NCBI WGS metagenome assembly MDTE01 (sample SAMN05326651, study PRJNA326480) | marine metagenome | isolation source: seawater | place: Indian Ocean: Red Sea | collected 2010
CCATCTATTAAAACTTTTAATTCTTCAATGCTTACTGGTAAGGTCCCCGCATAAATAATATTATTAGCATCAATTGATAGCATCATACGATTCTTTGTATCTTCTGGTACTTTTGCATACTCAGATTCTGGGATTGCAACTTCAACTTTCTCTAATTCTGTTACAACTGAGGCAACCATAAAAAATATTAATAACAGGAAAACAAGATCTATCATTGGCGCCATATCGACTGCTGCATCTTCTCGTGCTGGTAATTTTAATTTCATAATTTATATTAAATAATTTAATTTATTATTCGTTGTCATCCCATGATCCGGAACTTTGATCATCACTTGGGGTTGGAGAACTTTGATCATCACTTGGGGTTGGAGAACTTTGATTATCTTGTATATTATCTCCAAAACCTAATGGTAATTCACCTGTTTCTAATGTGTCTAAGAGACCGCCAACATTTCTCCCAAGTGATGCAGCAGTTTTAATAAATGAATTTCTAAACCCATAATAAAATAACATTGCAGGAATCGCAATAATAAGCCCTGTAGCAGTTGTCACAAGTGCCTCCCCAATATTTCCCGCAAGAACTTCTGGTTTACCCATTCCTTGAGTACCAATTGTTTGGAAAGCTTTAATCATACCTGATACTGTTCCTAATAATCCAATCATTGGTGAGGTAGCACCGATAACTGACAAGTAATCAATTGGCTTCATATAACCTGTGACTTCTTCTGTACTAGCTTCCTGAATAGCTTCCTGAACTTTACTAAAGTTAATTTCTCTGTTTGTAGAACATCTTTCCAAACCTGCTTGAAAAACATTAGTAAAGAAAGTTTCATTTTTCTTACATAACTTATGGGCTTCTTTTATTTGCTTATCTTTCATTAATTTAACAAAATCAGGTAATAAATCTGGTCTTAATAAAACTTTTTCTCTTAGAGATAGAGCATTTTGAATAATTAAAAACACCATCCATACAGACATAGCTCCCAAAGGAATCATCGCCCATCCACCTTGTAATATCATTTGCCATAAAGTCGTCTTTTGTACCGTTGCCCCGCCTTCTGCTTGTCCAAAAGCAACAGTTGAAAAAGTTAACCCTAATAAAATAATTAAACTTATCTTTTTATTCTGTATCTTCATTTTTATATTCTCCTGTAATTAAATTTATATTTCACTTTCTATAATCTCGATCTTCATCGCTAATTCATTTGCTTTCTCATTTTCGATCGAATCCGGATATAATAATGATATTTGGTTTATCACTTCTTTCGCAGATTCATACATTTTTAATTCCACATAAAGTTCTGCGCATAGTAATTCAGATGGTTGGGTCCACTTTGTATCTTGGCTATTAAACGCAATAATATACGATACCAACTCCATAGCTCTATTATAGTCTTCTTTCAATCTCATTAATTCAGCTAAAATAAAAAGTTTTTCAGGATTTGAATTACTACTTATTTCATCAAACCAACCATTACTTTTCAGTAACTTTTCAGCTCTATCTGCTGAACCATTTTTAATATACGATCTAGCAAGAAAAACCTGCGCTGAACTTTTTAATTCTTCGTCTTTAGAATACTTTTCAATATTATTAGCAAAACTAATAACATTGTCATAATCATTTACTAAAAAATATAATTCCATTAACAGTGACTTATATTTAGTTAGATTTGATGGTATATCTTCATATAATTCGTATGGCTTCAGCGAATCGTTTAATTTATTTATGAGTAATGAGTATTTTCTTTGTTCCTTAAGCTCAATTAATTTATCAATATTTAAATTTATGTCATAATTAATCTGCTTAACAGCACTCACTGGAATACCAGCTATCCTTCCATTAATAGACAATTGTAAAGAGTCTTTTTGATCAGTTTTAATCCTTTGAATAATTTTAACATCCCAAGTTTTTCCACCTGCCATAATTAATTCCGCTGAAATTCCGCTGGAATTAAGCGTAAAAATTAAAAAAGTTAGAATTAAAATTATACTATTTTTTTTCATTAAAATATTCCTTATAAAAATTCTAGCTGTCTCCTCGCTTCATTAATTAATGGGCTTGCTTCTAAATACTTATCATTTAACATTTGATTCAAGGTTTCTATTGCTTCATCAGTTTTCCCTAATTCTTGCAAAATATTAGCTGCTGCTAAGTAGGCTTTGGCTGCCCATAGTCCATCACTGTAACCCCTAAAAAGCAAATACGTTCTTTGATAAAAAGTATGAGCTATTTCTAATTCACCATCTTTCTGTCTACATAATCCTCTTTTAAACCAAGCCTCCGCATGCAAGGCTCCTTTCCAATCTCTAATTCCAGTAATTAATTCATAATCTTTATCAGCTTGAAGATAATTTTGTAATTCATAATTTGCATTGGCTTTCATTAATTGCGCCCATCCCATGTAAGAGTCAGCTCCAAATAAAGCTTGAGCTTCATCGATTAGAAAAATCAATTCGTTATTTTTTCCATCACTCTGTAAATTATGAGCCTTTGCTTTGAATGCTTTCCATAGCAACTCAGAGTCTTCATAATTTGACATGAAATAATTTGAATAATAACTAATTTTTTCAGGATGTAGTTCTGGTAAATAATCACAAATAATTGAAAGGGAAATTGGTGATAATAATTGTAAATTAATATTTTCTTCTAAAATTTCTTTTGCAAAATCAACTTCAGAATTGTCAATTAAAGATTTTACAGCTCGCATTCTTATTTTCAATACTTGCTCTTGGGAATCAATTTCAGATTCTAAAATTCTAATTCTACTAGTAAGTAAATCATAATTATCATTATCTAATAATTTTGGTGCAGAATCACTTAATTCGTTTATAATTTTATCAACTCCAAGTTGATTAATATCATTTCCAAATCTAATAATTGCATCCAGATACGAATCAATAGCAGAATCAACTTCTCCTAAATTTATTTTAGATCTACCAATCCAAAAAGTTGCCTCAGATACGTTTGCGGATTCTTCCCATCGATCCAAATAGTAATTCATTAAATCAATAATTTCATTCCATTTATCTTCAAGTTTATACACTTCTGCTGCTTTAAATGCTGCATAAGATGATTGTAAGGTTGTTACAGCTTTATCAATTCCTTTTTTATAATCTAAAATTGCTATATCTAATGGATTTGGAATTTCAGCACTTGCTTCTTTTGAAGCAGTGATATCAGCTCTATAACTATACGCCTCTGAAACTAATCCGTCCTCTGGATATAGTTTTATAAATTCTGAAAATAATAATTCAGATGATTCAATATTCTCCATTCCAAATTGACAAACCGCCTGTCTGAATAATGATGCTGCAGAATGCTCTCCACTTTCATTATCATCTCGATATGTAATAAAATCAGTTAGCGCTTCGTTATAATTTGCCTGAAGCATACTTGTCATACCTCTAAAATACCTAGAGTCATTAAAATGAATACTATTTGGATAGAGAGATATTATATTTGAAAATTGTCTAAAAGACCCCTCATAATCCCTATTTTGAAAGTATGCAAATGCTAAAAGATAATGTAAATCTGATTGTTGTGCTTTGTCTTCTTCTGTAATAGGTTCTGTAATAACATTTAAATATGATTCCATATCAATAACATCATTAAATTCTCTTTTAACATAATTGTCCCGCATCATAAGATTTAAAAGAGACCTTGCATATTGACCTGATGGATTCTCATTCAAATATTTTATAATACGTTCTTCCGCACGCTCTGTTTCACCAACGTCATATAAAATAAGAACGGATTGCCACATAGAAGCTTCGCCTATATCACTTGATCTATCTTGTTGATACAACTTATCAAATAATACAAATCCCTCCCAAAAACGTTTCTTTTCAGAATAAATTGATCCGATTCGAAACGTTACTTCATCTTCATATGGAGGCAATTCAATAAGTGGCTCTTTAGATTTTATTAATTCATCAATTTGATTTTTTCTTTTTGAAATCTCTTTTTCAGGAATTCCAATACGTACATCAGCAGCTAATCTATTTTCTAATTCTTCAATCGTTTTGTCAGTGTAATCTAATAATACATTTCGTGGTAATACCATTCTGTATAATAATAATGCATTAAGAAAATCTTCATCTTCATATCTAGATTTACCGGCTTGCATGAGAGTCAAATTTAAAGTTATATCATATTTAGCTTCGGTTCTGTAAAGCTGTGGTATAAGCCTAAATAAACTTGTCCAATTCTCAGATTTTACCATTGCTCCAACAACCATAACATTACAAATTCTTTTTGTTCTTTTGTCATTTGTGTTTTCAGCAGCAAATTCAAGATATGGAATACAATCATTCCATTTCTCTTGTCTATACAAGGATTGTCCTAATAGGAGATTTCCATTAAATTCATCTTCAGATTTTAATCTATCTAAATTCAATAATTTTGTAGCTGAAATTTCAACCTTATCCCATTCTTGGAGTTCAAAAAATCCTGAAGCTTGGAGATTTAATGCGGAACTTTCTTTTGGTCTAGGATCGGATAATAAATACTCTTCTAAAACAGTCATTGCAGCTGAAATAGAACCATCTTGAAATTGTGCTCTTGCCAATTCAAATCTACATGTTTGACATGTTTCCTTTCCTTGATCATCAGTTAATGTCGATGTTCTATTTACTGCCTCTTGTAGAAAAGGGATTGCGCTTCTAAAATCTCCAGATTGTAAAAATTTATTTGCAGAAGAAAATAACTCTGAAATTCCAGCTTCATTTATATTTTGACTATATGCAGTAAAACAATTAGTGAATTGAAAAATTCCTAATAATACTATTGAAATTAACCATTGTTTTTTAAGCAGCATGTAAACAACTCTCTATCTTTTATGAACGTATCAACATAAAACTACTACATAGTAAATTTTGAGAGATTGTTTTCAAGTTTTATTAAAAAAAATTATTTTAAATCAATCTATATTTTTTTTGAAATTATTGAAATTAAATAACTTCCAAGAGGTGCTGTAATTATTATTGCGATCATGGCAATTGATAGTATCCAATAACCGGATGTAGGGCATTGTCCAATTTTAAACATCACAGATAACGGAATAGCGCCTAAAGCAGCTTGCACTGTAGCTTTTGGAATAAGAGAAACCACGAAGAATAATTTTTCCATTTTTGAATATTGTGTATTAATCAGACAAATAATTACACCGATTGATCTAAAAATTATGCCAACAACTACAATTAAAATACCAATAATTCCCGATTCGGTTAATATTTTAAAATCTAAAAAAGAGCCAACAAGAATAAAAAGTACTATTGAAATAATAAGCCATAATTTACTGAGGTAATTTTCAATTACTGTTACTTTTTTTTCTTCTTTAATATAGCGAATAATAATAAATATTAATAAGATTAAAATAACATTGAATAATGACGAATAATTAGATTGATCAAATCCTGAATACATACTTAAGACAACTGAAAATCCAACTATTGCAATTATATCATCTAATGATGATACAGCTAATATTGAAGATGGGATTTTCTTTTTCTCAGCAATATTTTGTTTCTGTAGCTCTATCATTAAAGGGACAATGACTGCCGGTGAAACTGCAGTAATTATAAATCCTAACATCAACGATTCGTGTAAATTTAAAGGAGTTAAATACATACATAATAAAAATATGGACAAAACCTCGAATAATCCCGGAATTATGCTTAAAAAAAAGATATGAGAATTATTTTTATTAAGTAACGAAATTTTAATTTGCGAACTAGCCCTTGCAAATATTATAATTAAAGAAATTAATGATACAATGCCATACGAATTTGTAAGAAAACTTGGTATTAAATTCAGAGAATTACTTCCATTTAAAATACCTATAAAAAGGTAACAAATAAAACTAGGTAAATTTAATTTCTTAAAAATTAGTCTAAATACAATAATTTGTATTAATAAAAATAATATCCACATACAGAAAAACTAAAAATTTTTTAATAAGTTTTTGTAAAACACAGTGTTGTATTATGACCACCAAAACCTAAAGAGTTATTTAATGCTGCATTAACAGTTGTAGCTCTCATAACATTTGGCACGTAATCCAAGTCACATTCTGGATCAGGTGTATTATAATTTATTGTTGGAGGAACAATATTATTTTTTATAGACAAAGCACAAACGATTGATTCAACTGCACCAGTTGCTCCTAACATGTGGCCGGTCATGGATTTACTAGAACTCACAGCTACATTATAAGCATACTTACCAAAAACTTTTTTTATTGCTTTTGTTTCACCTTTATCATTAAGAGGTGTTGATGTACCATGAGCATTGATATAATCTATATCTTCAGGTTTTAAACCAGCGTCTTGGATAGCAAGAGACATTCCTCTTGCAGACTGTTCAGCGGATTCATCAGGTGCTGTAATATGATACGCATCTCCAGTTCTTCCATATCCCGATAGAGAACAATAAATTTTTGCATTTCTAGCTTCAGCATGTTGACGACTTTCTAACACAATTACACCAGCCCCTTCTGACATGACAAAACCATCTCGATCTTTATCAAATGGACGTGACGCTCCTTTTGGATCATCATTACGGCGACTTGTCGCTCTTAAAGCAGCAAAACCAGCAACTCCCAACATTTCAATTGATGCTTCTGAACCACCTGCAATCATGATATCTGCATCACCATATGCAATCATTCTGGCCGCCTCACCAATTGAATGGGTTCCTGATGCGCAAGCACTTGTTATACAAAAATTAGGCCCTTTAAATTTGTACTTCATTGATATGTATCCAGCTAAAATATTTGTTATCATTTGAGGAATTAATTGTGGCGAGACTCTTTTCGGACCTCCCTCTAATGCTCTTTTGTGTTGCGTCTGTAAATATTTCATTCCTCCAATACCAGAACTAACCAAAACACCAGCTCTTTCTTGATCAAACGAAAATTTATCTAAACCCGCGTCTTCCACTGCCATTGATGCAGCAGCAACTCCATAAGCAGTAAAAGGATCAACTTTTCTAGCTTCTTTGGAGTCCATATATTTTTCAATATCTAGGTCGCGGATTTCACCAGCTATTTGAACTGGAAATTGGTCAATATCTTCCATACTTTCAACGCGTGAAATACCAGATTTACCAGATTTAATTCCCTCCCAAAACAAATTCAATTCATTTGCAATCGGTGAAACAACACCTAAACCTGTAATGACAATTTCTTTGCCATTCATATTTTACTCCAATTTTTTACCTTAAAAAAAATTTAAAAGTACATAGATTTTTTAAGAATTACTCTAAACCTTTTTCTTTTAAGTAACTTATAACTCCTCCTACAGAAGTTAATTTTTCAGCATCTTCATCTGGAATCTCAGCACCAAACTCTTCTTCGAAAGCCATTACCAATTCAACTGTATCAAGAGAATCAGCTCCAAGATCTTCAATAAACGATGCATCTTCCTTTACTTGATCAGCATCTACACCTAACTGTTCAACTATTATATCTTTTACTTTATCTTCTAGTGCCATTTCTTTCTCCTTTTGGAATTATAACTATATATTAATCTTACATTACCATACCACCACATGTCGAGAGGACTTGTCCTGTAACATATGATGACGAATTACTTGCTAAAAAAAGTACGACATTTGCAACATCTTCCGGTTCACCAAACCTTTTGAGAGGAATTAATTCTTTCATTTTTTCTTGTATTTCTTCATCAAGTGCGTCCGTCATTGCGGTTCTTATAAAACCTGGAGCTATAGCATTACAACGAACATTTCTAGAAGCAAGCTCTTTAGCAACCGTCTTACTAAATGAAATAACTCCACCTTTTGAGGCGGCATAATTTGCTTGCCCAGCATTTCCCATTAATCCAATAACTGATGCAATATTAACAATAGACCCCTCTCTTCTTTTGGACATTCCTCTCATTGCTGCTTTGGTGCATAAAAAAACTCCTTTAAGATTTACATCTAGAACTTGGTCCCAATCTTCTTCACTCATTCTTAACAATAAACCATCTTTTGTAATACCAGCATTATTAACCAAAATATCAATTTTTCCAAAATCAGATTCTATTTTTTTAATTCCTTCAATAACACTGTTGTTATCAGATACATTTATGGAATAAGATTTAGCATTTACTCCAGTATTTTTAACTAATTCTTCAGATTCTCCAAGCCAATCAAGTTGGAGATCGCACAAAGCAATATCAGCACCGGCTTTGGCAAGCTTTAATGCAATCGCTTGGCCTAAACCTCTTGCTGACCCTGTTATAACTGCTACTTTATTATCTAAATCAAACATAATTATCACCTTCTAATTTCAAATCTCTGAAATATTACTTATGTTACGAACTTCAATATTCTTGTCAATACGCTTTATTAATCCTGTTAAAACACGTCCAGGTCCACATTCTATTATTTCTTTGGTACCATTCTTACTTAGATTTTTAATTATTTGAACCCATTTAACTGAAGAGGTAATTTGTTTCACCATATTTTCTTTCATATCAAAAAAATTATGTATATATCCTGTAACATTAGATAACACAGGTTTATTCGAATCTGAAAAAACAATTTTTGATATATAATCTTCCATTTTTTTAGCCGCTGAAGTCATTAATGGTGAATGAAATGCGCCAGCAACAGGAAGAGGGATTACTCTTTTAGCTCCAGCATCAATAGATAATATTTTAGCTTTTTCTATTGATGTTATGTTACCAGAAAGAACTGTTTGCTGAAGTGAATTATAGTTTGCAATAAAACATCCTGATTCTTTTGTAATTTCTTCTAATATATTAGAATCTAAATTTATTACAGCTATCATGGCACCATTATTAAGTTCACATGCCTCCTGCATAAATCTACCTCTTGCCTCTAAAATTTTTAAAGTATCTTCGAATGATACATATTTTGCAGCATTCAAAGCTGTCCATTCACCTAAACTGTGTCCGGCAAAGTAATCTATTTCAAAATCTTTTTGTTGAGCATTTAAAACTTTAAAAAATGCAATACTTGAAACAAAAATACCTAGTTGAGCAAAATTAGATAAATTAAGTTTTTCCTGAGGACCATTAAAACAAATCTCTCCTAAATCATAATTTAATATATCATTTGCTTTTTTAAATAAATCCCTTGCTTCAGAGTAAGATTCATACAAATCTTTTGCCATACCTACAATTTGAGAACCTTGACCTGGAAAAACTATTGCTCTACTCATATTTCTTTGTCCCATTCAATAACATTTGCACCCCATGTGAAACCGCTTCCAAAAACTGTAAGAACTACATAATCGCCTTTGCTTATAACTTTATTTTTACTTGCTTCATCAATAGCAATTGCTAATGCTGCCGAGGATGTATTAGCATATTTTTCTATATTTGAGAACATTCTGTCTTCTACACCAAGCCTCTTTGCAATTGAATCTATAATTCTTACATTAGCTTGGTGCGGAATAAAACACGAAATATCTTCAACAGATATTTTATTTATACTTAATGTTTCAAGAACTGAGTCGCTCATTCTTATGACAGCATGTTTAAAAACTTCTTTACCTTGCATTTTTACAAAATGTTCTTTTTTATCAATCATTTCGTGCGATATAGGATTTTTACTTCCGCCTGCTGGAACCCAAAGTAAATCTGCAAGTGATCCATCAGAATACATTACAGCAGGCATAACGCCTTTCGAATTATTATTAGATTGTAAAATTGCTGCTCCTGCTCCATCACCAAATAGAATAGAAGTTGAGCGATCCTTCCAATCAAGGAACATACTCATTTTCTCAGCTCCAATGACTAACGCAGTTTTTATTGTTCCTGACATAATTTGTGCTCTAGCTACTTCCATTGCATATAAAAATCCTGAACAAGCAGCGCCAATATCATAACAAAATGCATTATGTGCTTTAATTTTTTCTTGGACAAAACAGGCAGTACTTGGAAAAAACATATCGGGAGAAAGAGTTGCTACTATAATCAAATCAATTTCCTTGGGCAAAATTGAAGCATCTTCAATAGCTTTTTTTGCTGCAATTGCAGCAAGATCAGAAGTGGCTTGATCCGATGAACAAATTCTTCTTTCTTTCATTCCCGTCCTACTAAAAATCCATTCATCTGATGTATCCATTATTTTTGATAAATCATGATTAGTTATAATTTTATCAGGAACATAGGAACCAGTACCTATTATTGAAACTGTTTTATTTGAATTCATAAAATAGACTCTATCTTTTAAGATATCTTACTCTATACACTTAAGTTCTGATTCTATCAAATGATTTAAATCATGACTAATTGCTTCTGAAGCAACTCGAATACCATTAAAGGCAGCCAGATTGTTTGAAGAACCATGACCAATAATAACAATACCATTTGAGCCTAATAAAGGTGCTCCACCATAATGAGATGGATCTACTTTGTTTTTTACAGTTTTAAAAACACCTTTTGACAATAAATATCCCATAATCCTAAAGAATGTTTGTTTATACAAATCTTTAAGCCAAGATGAAATCATTCCTGCAACAGCCTCAGTAGTTTTTAATAATACATTTCCGACAAATCCATCACAAATTGCAACATCAACTTTACCTCCAAATAAATCACGAGCTTCAACATTACCAACAAAATTTAAGTTTAAATTATTAAGTAAATTAAAACTTTTTTTAGTAGTTTCATTTCCCTTTGCTTCTTCTTCCCCAATACTTAATAAGCCAATCCTAGGAGACTGTACGCCAAGAATTTCTTTGCAATATATTTTACCCATGACAGCAAACTGTTGAAGCATTTCTGGTGTGCTATCCGTATTAGCTCCAGCATCTAACAAAACAAATGGATCTTTAGATGTTGGCATTACAGTTGCAATTGCAGGCCTATTTACACCTTCTAATGTTCTAAGTTTTAAAGTTGCTGCTGCAACAGCAGCTCCAGTATTGCCAGCAGAGAAAATAGCATCAGCCTTACCATCTTTTACTAGATCAATAGCGCGGGAAATTGAGGAGTCTTTTTTCTTTCTAATGGCAGATGCAGGCGCCTCACCCATTTCAACTACTTCTGTTGCGGAAATAATTTCAATACAGTCAGGAATTTCTTTTGATGACTTATCTAATTCAATCTGAATAAGTCGTTCATCTCCAACCAAAAAAAGTTTTTCTAAACCATTAATAGTTGTTGCAGCATCTAAAGCTCCTCTAACGATTTCTTTAGGTGCATAATCACCCCCCATTGCGTCAACAGAAATACGCATTGTATTATTCCGATACTTCTACTGAAACAACTTGTCTTCCTTTATAAATACCAGTACTTGGACAAACTCTATGAGGTAAAGCTGGATCTCCAGATGCCGATAATGATGCTTTATAGACTGGTTTTTTTAAATTTTGAGCCTTTCGACTTCTTTTTTTACTTTTTGATGTTTTTCTTTTTGGTACTGCCATCATACCCTCCTTTTAAAATTACAAATCTAATTTATCTGAAACTAAACATGTATTCGAGTTTGATTTAATTTATTTAATAACATTCATTTTTATTTAAACTTTTACAATATTATGAACATATGCTTTTAAAGCTACACATTCATACAAGAAATGATTTAATATTTAAAATCAATTTTTCTCTAATTTCACTTATATTATCTATTCATATTATCTTTATCTAGTGATAGATTTCGAAGAAAATCGGAAACTTGAAGGGTTGTCGAGAAAAATTCAATACATCTTGTGAATTGTAATTTTATATTTGAAGAAATATTTTCCTTAAAATTAAAAAAATTAATAACTTTTTACAGTTCATCTTTACAATATTATATTAGTCATTATTGTTTACTTAAGGAACAATTATTATGAATTCAAATAATGAAAATATTATCCAAATTTCTGAAGACTGTAAATTAATCGTGCCTGATAATCCTGTAATCCCATTTATAGAAGGTGATGGAGTTGGCTCAGAAGTTACATCATCAATGATCAAGATAGTAAATCATAGCGTTAATGTGACATATAATAAAAGAAGATCGATAAATTGGCTGGAAGTATTTGCAGGAGAAAAAGCGAATAAAATTTTTAAAAAGGATATCTGGCTGCCTCAAGAAACTTTGGATGCAATAAGTAAATACAAAATTGCGATCAAAGGTCCTTTAATGACACCCACAGGTGGAGGACAACGTAGTTTAAATGTGAGGCTTCGTCAAAAATTAGACCTTTATGTTTGCCAAAGGCCAATAAAATGGTTTGAGGGCGTACCTTCTCCAGTTATAACACCTCAAGCAGTAAATATGATTGTTTTTCGCGAAAATTCTGAAGACATTTATTCTGGAATTGAATGGCCACATGACTCAAATGATGTAAAAAAAGTAATCCATTTTTTAAAAAATGAAATGGGTGTTGAAAATATTGTTGATTCAGACAATTGTGGTATTGGTATAAAAAATATGTCTTCGCTCGGATCTAAAAGATTAATTAAAGCCGCTATTGAGTATGCAATTGAACACGATAGATCTTCTGTAACCGTTGTTCATAAGGGTAATATAATGAAATTTACAGAAGGCGCTTTCCTCAATTGGGGAATAGATTTAATTTTAAAAAAATATCATGGTTTTTTTGATAAAGAAAAAAAATGTTACAAATTTAAAAATCCTAACAATGATAAAGATATAATTTTTAAAGATTGTATTTGTGATGCATTTCTTCAAAACATATTACTAAAACCAAAAGATTATGATGTTATTGCAACAACTAATTTGAATGGTGATTATGTTTCAGATTCATTAGCAGCATGTGTTGGGGGTATTGGAATCTCTCCAGGTGCAAATATTAATTACACAACCGGAGAAGCGGTTTTTGAGGCAACTCACGGAACAGCTCCAGATATTGCCGGGGAAAATATTGTTAATCCAAGTTCATTAATTCTTTCCGCGGAAATGATGTTAAGATACTTAGGGTGGAATGAAGCTGCAAATAATATAATGGATGCAATTGAAAAAGTAATTAAACAAAAAACTGTTACTGCGGATTTTGCATATCAAATGGAAAATGCAACATTATGTTCTTGCTCTGAATTTACTGATTTAATTATTGAAAAAATTTAGTCAAATAAGTTCTTTTGCATTTGCATAATCTCATTAATTCCTTTTTTTGAGACGGATAGCATTTCATCAAGATGTTTTTCACTAAATGGTTCGGCTTCTGCGGTAGACTGTATTTCAATTATTTTTCCTGAGGAGGTCATTACAAAGTTTGCATCAACTTCAGCAACAGAATCTTCTAAGTAACATAGATCCAAAATTACAACTCCCTTACATATTCCTGCACTTATTGCAGCAATATCATCCTTAATTGGATTTTCATTTATAGAGCCGTTTTCAAGTAATTTTTTGATAGCAAATTTTAACGCTATAAAAGCACCACATATTGATGCTGTTCGCGTTCCACCATCGGCTTGAATAACATCACAATCCAAATAAATCTGTCTTCGTCCAAGCTTTTCTAAATCTATTACGGAACGAATAGATCGACCAATGAGTCTTTGGATTTCCATCGTTCTTCCGCCTACTTTTCCCGTGGATGATTCTCTTTTTTTTCTATCAAGAGTTGAACCTGGTAACATACTATATTCCGCCGTAATCCAACCTCCAGAAACATTTTGATAACGCATCCATGCTGGAACTTTTTCATCAATACTGGCTGTACAGATTACGCGAGTATTACCAATTTCAAAAAGAACTGAACCAGCAGATGATGAAATAAAATTTGGAGTAAAATTTATCTTTCTTAATTCGTCTGGTTTTCTTCCATCAATTCTTTTTTTATTATTATCGACTAAATCGCTCAAATCTATTCCTTTACCTAAATTTACATTCTTACTCATATTTTACCTTTTATAATTAATC
>MDTE01056569.1_pt1 | contig 13850 bp, 9 predicted proteins | sample 811231 | NCBI WGS metagenome assembly MDTE01 (sample SAMN05326651, study PRJNA326480) | marine metagenome | isolation source: seawater | place: Indian Ocean: Red Sea | collected 2010
CCTGCACTATCAGCTCCATAAAATGATACATCATAAACAACACTATCTTTAAGAAACGGATAATTGGTTAAAATACTATCTTTATGAAAACCATTCAGCAATTCTTTATCTTCTAATTGAACAATATGAGGAGAACTTGAATCAACATTATCTTTTTTGGATTTCCATGTAATAATACCATTTAATAAATCTTCACTTAACTGATAACCAAAAGCACTTGAATTTCTAAATGAATTATCTAGAGGGGCATCAACAAAAATTTCTGGGGGATCACTATCATATGTTATTCTTGAGAAGTTAATTATATTTGATTTTTTTCCACTAAGATCAGAACCATCAATATTTATATCATAAATTGCACCTGAAACTAAATCTGGCATATTTTTAAGTTCAAGCTTATGGTTTCCTTCATCCAATTCATTTTCCATAAAAGTAATATAATATGGAGCATTAACATCTATTTTACCATTTTTCCATATCAATTCCATAACAATTGAACTCATATCCTCACTCAAAGTATAGTTGATTTCTTTTGAAGACATATGACTTCCTGATATTGGAAAATTAAATTTTATTTCAGGATTATAAATATCATACATTACATTTTTTTGAACATTTATCTGAGATCGATTTCCAGCATCATCTATTCCCATATATGAAATATCATAAATACTTCTATCTGTCAATTCAGGTGGGTTTTTAATTATAACACTATCATGAAATCCAACACTTAAATCAACTTCACGTAAATTCATAACATGAGGAGAATTAGCATCGAACTTACCTGATGTTTGGGTCCAAATAATTGCTCCTTCAGTTAATTGTTCAGAAAGATTATAAGAAATATGTGGAGATAGAATGAAATCATCTTCTTTAGGTGATACATCTAAAAATTTTGGAGGAGAAATATCATACTTAACATTATTTATAAAAGAGGGATTCGCTTCATTCCCAGATTTATCTCTTCCTGAAAATTTTATTTGATAGAATTCTCCATCATTGAGTAATTTAAAATAAGTAGAGTCATGAAGTAAATGATCTCCAAATAAAAGACCTGTACTATCTATACTAAGAGTAAAATTTTTTGGATTTTTAGAATCAGAACCTTGTATAGACCAATTAATTTCACCACTGGAAAAATCTTCTCCAAGCCTATATCCAATTTGACCAGAACTAATTGCTGAACCAGATTCAGGAGATAAAGCAAGTAAAGTTGGAGGTGTATTATCATATTTTATATTTTCAACAATTGTAGTATCTGAGTGATTTCCTGATTTATCAATCCCATAAAATTTTAAATCATAAATAGATCCATCATTTAGATTTGTTGAATTTTCTAAAAATTGAAATAAATGCTCACCAGATAATAATTCAGAACCTTCAAGATTAATAATGTGAGGAGATTGATCATCAGGAATACCATCTCTTTGTATCCACTCAATAATTGCAAATGATAAATCTTCATTTAATTTATAACTAACAATATTACTATTAATAAATGAATTTGTATTTGGAAATTGTAGATCTACAATTGGTTTAGAAATATCATATAATATTCCTCTTAATGATAAAAAATCACCTTCATTATCTGCTAAATCTTTTCCTTGAAACAATACTGAATACACTGTTCCATCTTGCAATGTAATATCTTCATTTAAAAAAATAGTATCTCTTTTACCAGATTTTAAAATACCATCAGACAACCCAATTATATGAGGTGATAGTGAGTCTTTTTGACCATATTCCCACACCCAAATTAGTTCTGCTGAAGATAAATTTTCATCTAATTGATATGATGCTCTTGGAGAATTTAAAAACTCAGGAACATCAAAATTATATTTAGGTGGGATAGTATCATAAAAAACGTTATTAATAACAATTTCTTTAAATTTATAACCACTTTCACCCTCTCCATTTATTGATATTTTATATTTTTTTCCAACCTCTAATTGCGGCCCATTTGGAATTAAAATTTTTGAATATTTACCCTTTTTTCTAAAATTTGGTTCTAATTCTGTAAAATAGGAAAAATTAGATATATTGTTATCCAAACTCTCCTCCCATTTAATTTTGATATCAGCAGCATCTTCTTTTAATGAAAAAGAAAAAATTGCATTGCTTACTGGATAGTTATCTAGTGGATATATCAAATCTATAATATCTGCACGACCATCAATATCAACAATCATTTTATTAACTACAGTTAGAGTTGAATCATATTCCCAAACATCAGTTTCTCCAGAAAGTTCATCAAATTGATTTACATATCTTCGAATTAGTTTTTTTGATGGCATTAAAAACCAATCTTCTTGACGTAATTTATTTGAGGATTTGTTATACTTTTTTTCAATTATTCCATACAGATAACCATTAACATCAAAAAATTTATATAATATAGGATTATTTAAATTATCGTACTCAATGGAAGTAAATCTATCATCATAATCTTTTACTTGTGTAATATCATATGCATATCGAATGAATTTTTCAGAAATTATTTCCCTAATTCCAAATTTTGTAAAACTTTGGAGTGTACTATCAGAATTGAAAATTGATTTTTTTTTAATATCTAAAGATAAATTGTTGTATTCATAAGATTCAAAATTATTTAGTTTATTTTTTCTTTTATAAAAAGATTTACTAATTATCCTATCTAAACTATCGTATTCAACTTTTATAAAACTTCTAAAACCTAATTCATTAATAAGTATTTCAGAATTACTTAAGAAATTTTTTTCATTTCTGAAATAACGTACCGATTGTGCATTACTGCTTTCACAGAGAATTAATAATGAGATTAATAAAAAAAATGACCTTACCACGGACATAAAGTTTACTTACGGTTTTACTTAGTATCAATTAATTTCATTTAAGGTGAATGAGATATATTTAAAAATTCATTTATTACCCATGTTATTGACCAATTATGACCTAACCTTCTTCCGTTCATGGTACTCGGCAATCTAGTAATTTGATCATTATGAATTTTTATATCTTGTGGATCAAAATTTAAATTGTTAAATGCATTATCCAACTCAAATTGAGTTCTCCATTGGTGGAAGACAATATTATTATCCCACAATGGATAATTAATCATTCCATCTCTATCAAGGCTTAAATTACATCTATTAGATAGATTTTTATTTCCAGTTAAAGGTGAAGCAATTGTGTTAATATAAATTGGTATGTTCAAATGTAATTCAGATGCAACAAATGCTGCTAATAGCCCTCCATAACTATGACCAAAAATAACTAATGTATCAGCATTTTGAAATTCTGAAAAAAGATTAACTAAATCTGTTGATAAAATTTTAGCAGATGAATCTGGACAAAGATTCCAATTGTGTCTATAAAAAAAATTATTTGAATATTTATTTGAAATTTTCTTTAATGATGAAACCCATTCATATCCCCTAGATTTAGTTCCATGAATATTTATGATAATTGTGTTTTTATTTAATACATCAAGATTGTCATTGCTTTTAATTTTTGTAAATCCATTTGGTTGAGAAATTAATTTTGACCCACTTTCTTTCAATTTGTCACCAAGTTTCAATTCTTCTGCATTAATGATTGGAAATTGATTTTTTCCATCAATTCCCTTTAAGATTGATAGAAAACAATATAATATTATAATTAAATGGGCAGATAATTTCATTTGTTTAATAATTTATAAATTCTAATATTCTAATTCTATATATTTTCATTGTTTTAAAAACGTAAATTTACACATCATGAAAAGTTTTATCACATATCAACTTATTATCTTTTCCATTATTTGCGTAAAGTTAAATAGTCAAAATCTTGCGGTTTTGGATATTGCTCCAATTAACTATGACGATGATTATAGTTTAAAAATATCAAAGCACATAAGAAATATCATTAAAAATAACATAAATATTAAAATAATGGATATCGATGAAATAAGTAACATTCTTGATAAAGAAGATATAGATAACAAATGGTGTGCTGATAAATGGTGCTCGAGAGAAATTGGGAAATTAATTAATATAAATCAAATCTTTAGCTCATCAATTGAAAAAAACGGTGAAAAGCTCAACATATTTGGAATGATTTATGATGTTGAAAAGGATACTATTTTAAGACAATATAATTATTTATTTTTTGAAGAAAAAAATTATTTATTAACAGAAATTGAAGTAATGATTTATAATTTATTTGATAAAGATTTACCACAAGAACTTACAGTTCAACATGAATATATTCATCAAAGATCACAAGCATTATTAGGAATAACTGAAAAAAAAAATAAAAAAAATGCTACTATTAGATCTGCAATATTTCCAGGCCTTGGGCATAGATATTTAAATAAAAAACCTTTGTCAAATATTTTTTTTATTAAACAATCATTTTTTATGACTAACATTTTCTATAATTATTTCCAATATAGACAAACATTTAATTTTTATAATGATTTAAAAAATGATTATAATAGCAGCGATAATAATGATGAAATTCAAAATCTAAGAAATAAAATAAATAAGGAACATATATCTCTTAAATCATATGTAAATAAACGAAAAGTATTTACAAATTATATGATAGGTTTTTGGATTTTTAATATTTATCATATTAGAAAAAACTCACCATCAACTATTGAAATATTAGAAGAAATCGATAAAAATTTTTCAAATAATAATCTTATAATAAATAAAATTAACCAAAAAACAATAGATGAATAAAAATATTTTAATTTTAATATTTTTCTCTATTTTATTTTATTCATGTGAAAAGATTCCAAATAAAAGTTTTAATAATCCTCTTGACACAGAGGTAGCAAATAAAATTCTTTCTGATACTACTATTTCAAATAAATTTGGTGATAAACTTAATCTCCCAGCCCTTGTTTTTTTCCCAGATACAATTCAATCAAATATTGGCTCATCTTTTGAAATAGGAGTTTATGCTTTAGATATAAAAGAAAATCAAAAATTAGTGATGTGTGATATTTTTATTGATTTTGATCATAGAAAAATTGAAGTGGATAGCATTTTACCAGGAATTTTCTTTGATACAGATAGCAGCTTAGGTTTTGTACCTAATATTACAGAAGAAAAAAAAACTTTCTCAAATAACAACGGTCTATTACAAATATCAGCTATGGGTTTAAATAAGGGAAATCATGGGACAAGTCAAATTGCAAAGATAGTATTTAAAGTTAATTTTGATGGTGAAATAATTTTAAGCTTTAATAATAGATCAAAATTTTTAAATGTTCCAGAATCACCATCAAATATTCTTTTCAAAGAATTAGAAAATATAAATACAGATTTTTTTAAGGGTACAATCATTGTTGAAAAATAAAAGCAAATTATTATTTTTTATTTTAATTAACTTTCTTCAAGGGCAATCTATCTGGCTAGGTAGTAGCAATGAGTCAGACAAAAATTTATTATGGCACAATAACTCAAATTCAATACAAATTTCATGGGAACCTATACCAAATGCAACATCATATGAAATAGCAATTGGATTATCAGAATCTTTCCCTACTGAAGTTTTAAATTGGACTTTATTTAATCAACAGAATTTTAATAACTCAAATATTTTGCTAAGAGAAGCTACAATAAATCAAAATTTTTTTGAAGGATATGATTATTATTTTTTTGTTAGAAATGCATCTAATATAAATGAGCAATTACCTCCTTTATGGCCTGTAAAAATGGATTTTATATCACCAAAAATCGGCACTTTAACGCTAAAACAAAATGATGAAATTGATAACTACGCATTTACAAATTCACAAAAAATTAGTGTTGAATGCTGTAATTTTTCAGATCTTAAACCTGCTAGAGGAGATTCGAGCGGAATAAATAGTTTTGAATTTGAAATAATTAATAAAACACTCAATCAAAGTGTTATTGATACATTTAATTTTCCAGATAATATATCACAATGTAAAATATTTAATCCTGATAAGAATTATTTTTTTAATCAAAACGATAAATATTTCATTCAAGTAAAAGCAATTGACCAAGCTGGGAATTCATCTCAAATTGTAAAGTCAATCACTTTTGAATATGATGATATTCCTCCAATTTCTGGTTTTATTCATGATATCAATTCAAAATCCACCATTTATGATGATTTAGATATAAGTAGCTCTGAAGAAACTTTAGGAGGATATTGGTATGATTTTGTTGATGAAAATACAGGATCTGGTATAAAGTCATATAACTTTAAACTTTTAGATGGGAATGATAATTTAATTCATGAGAAAATTTTATCAAACTCTGAATCAAGTTACATTATATCAACTGAAGATAATATTGAACTTATTGATAGTATGGAATATAAAATTGAAATTTTTGCTGAAGACTCTGCATTAAATAGAAGCGATACTTCTGTAAGTGATGGAATAATTATTGATGCTTCAGGACCAACAATTTCATCAATAACACCAAATAATCTACAATCATATTTATATCCAAATATGAGTAATATAATAACTATTAAATTTTCAGAAAAAGTATTTAAACCAAAAATGGAAGATATTAGTGTTGAATATACCCAAAATGAAAATTTTATATCTCCAAATTTCAATATTACTCAGCCTTTTGATACAACTACAAGAATAGAAAGTTTTGAATTAAAATTACTTCCTACTCTTGTATCAAAAGATTCAATAAAAATTACGATAAATAATTTAACAGACATTAATAATTTATCTGAAACAGCAAGTTATTTAATACCAGTAGGTATATTGGGAGATTTTAATAATGATTATATAGTGAATGAAGATGACATTGAATTATTTGAAAAAGAATGGGAAAAAAATTCAATTAATGCAGATTTAGGACCTGAAGATGGTAATTTTCCATTAATAAAATCAAAAAAAAATAAAATTTTAGACATAGAAGATATGAAAACATTTTATAAAATCTTTGATTATTATAAAGATGATTAAATATCTTACTTACTTTCAGACATGCTTTTTGATAGGTCATCAAATTTTTTTTTAAACCTTCTGATTATAAAGTAAATAATTAATCCTATAAGCAATAATAAAATTGTCCAAAATAATATACTATTCATTTAAATTAGTTCCTTAATAAGTAATATAAATTAAAAAAGATTTACAATAAAATGACTATGTATAAAAATAAGATAATTATTTTTTTTATTTTTTTCAGTTCTCTTAATGCCCAAGTCAATACTGAAGCTATGAGGTCAAAGGCGTTAAACGATGGAATATACAATTCTTTAAAATTAGATTTAGGATATGAAGAAGCGAATGTTGTTGAATTAGATGCTTCAGCAGGATACAGACTAGACTATATTAATAAAAATAATCATTTTTTTATTACTTCAAATTATTCAAATAAATACTCAAAGAATGAGAACGAACCTATTAAAAGAAATGCTAATAAGGGGTTTATTCATGCGAGGTATACAAGAAAAATATTTGAAAGATTATTTATGGAAACATTCTCTCAAATTGGTTTTAATGATTTTCTTGATATGAAACAGAGAATTTTATTTGGATTAGGTTTAAGAAAACCAATTAAATTATCAAAAAATTTAGAGTTTTATTTTGGAAATTCAATAATGAGAGAAATGGAAAGTTATGATTTGATAAATGAAAATGATAAAAACTTATTTAGGATAAGTAATTATTGTACATTTAAAATTATAATTGATGACAAAATAATTATTGGAAATACTGTCTATCATCAAATTGCAATCACAGAATTCGAAGATCAAAGATTATTATACGATGGCGATATAAAAATAAATATAAAAGAAAAATTATCAATAAATATTGATTTAAATTATAGATATGATAATTTACCACACGGAAACCTTGGTAAATCTTATTTTGAAATTAAAAACGGATTAATTTTTGATTTTTAAGCTTCAATCAAAACCTCTATCTTTATTAATAAATATAAAATAACACAGTGGAGTTAAAGTAATAAATGAAATTAAAAAACCTAAAAAACCCACTTCAAAACTTGCTAAAAATATGATCATGCTAGATAAAGTTATTAGTGTATAAAAGCCTATATCACGCTTTATTTGTTTATTACTAGCAAGTAAAAATATGATAGGAATAATTATTGCAGGCAATAGTCTTGCTATAAATGGTAAAGTTTCAGGCATTTAATTTAGGTTATAATAGGTATCAAGTTTTCTGTACAATATTTACCATCATGTAAAGTTACTCCGTCAGGATCATTAATGGCTACATCAGCTTCGTCTTCACATAAAATCCAACCTTTATAATCTTGTGCAACTAACCATTTAGTAATTTCTTGAAAGTCTACTTTTCCCTCACCCATTAACTTCCACTCTGGATTACCATCCCAATCTTTATAATGAACATGATTAATTAAAGAAGAAAATTCATTCATTTTATCTAGTATATTCATTTCTCCATTAACTATATGGCCTACATCTGGTGTCCATCCTGTCACAGAAGAATCCAAACCATTTAATATAATATCATAATCTTCTTCAGTTCTGTTTGTTGAAGTGGGTGGTGAATTTGGATGAAAGGAAACTTTTATTCCAGCATCAAAAGCTCTTTTAGAAACTGAATTTAGATTATTAATTAAATTTAATCTTCTTTCTGCTAAATCATGTCTTCCAGTTGGCATTTGAACAGTACACAATACCGCATTAGGGAAATGTTTTAAATTTGATATTATTTTGTCAGCCTGACGTTTCTCCTCATCAGTTTCTCTAGAATTATTCCAATCTAAAACTAAAGCAATACCAGCTAAATCAATATTATGTTTTTGTAATGTATCTGATAATTTTATTGGATCGGATAAATCACCCATCCAAAAATGAATTGGTTCAATCCCTTTAAAACCCGCCTTTGATACAATTTCAATCATATGTTCTAATTTATTTTCGTATGCTTTACCAGATTCTTTCATAAACCAGGTATAAACCTCAGCTCCAAATATTATTTTATCCATTTAATATCTCCATAAAAATTACCAACCAAATTCATCTCTAACAGATAGCATTGCTCCTAATATAACATTCCATGTATTTTGATTTTGAAGAGTTGAGTTTGGGAACATACATCCATCCCAACATATATGTTTAATATCTTGCCTTTGATTACCCTCAGAATCTCTAAGCCAAAAACTAGCAGCATGATTTATATCAAGTTTTCCATTAGGGTCATCTGCTAAACAATGCTTTCCAGTTTTATCATGACTTCCCATTCCTTTTACAGTACCATCATTTTGAGCAATATGTAAGTCTATTGTCCAAGGAGATAAAGCATCAGTCATTTTTTTGTAAGCATTATCAAAAACATCCTTATCTTCCCAATTAAAATCAATTGGTAAAATTCTATGTTCCTCAGCGTTATAACCTAATAAATATAACATCGAATGAGCTAGATCAGCTTGAAAACCAAGATCTCCCTCACGATCAGTTAATTCAAGTGTTCTTAACATCCATTTCCAACTATGCATTCCACCCCAACAAATTTCACCTTCTGCAGCCAATCTTTCTCCATAATCAATAGCGATATCGGTTGCTTTTTTGAAGGTATCAGCAATTAATTTTGTATTTTCTAACGGATTTTTACTCCAAGATTCTACATCTGTTGCAGAATCAATTCTAACAATACCATTAGGTCTTATTCCTAACTCTCTAAGTTTATTTGCAATTTTACATGCTTTCTCAACTTGAATTAAAAATTTTTTTCTATCATCTGTACTACCCATAGCAGAACCGCCACCATTATCCTCCCAAACAGGTGCTACAACTGAACCAGCTTCAAGATTGCTTGCCCTAAGTTTATCAGCGAGTATTGCAATATCTTCTTCTGAGGAATCAATAGAAACATGTGGTTCTGATAAAAATAAATCAACTCCATCAAATTTTCTTCCATTTAGTTCAGCTTTTACAGTCATGTCAATCATCTTATCAAGAGAAATAAAAGGCTCTGAATCGGGGCCCTTACCAACTACCCCTGGCCATGTTGCATTATGTAATTTTGGAAATACTTTTGACATCGATATTCCTTTACTTATTTTTCATTAATTTCTATCCAAAATCCAGTAGGATCTTGTAAATAAATTTGCTTAACCCCATCATCCCTCAAACCATATGTTCCTATTTCACCAGACCAACTTCCAAATTCAATATTCTGAATTTTGAGGTGATTCATAAAATCTTTCATATTTTTAACTGAAAAAGCCATATGTACGGACTTAATATGTTTTAATTTTTTAGTTTTACCTTCTATTAAATGCATTTCAACGCCTTCAGCATTTTTTAACCATCTTTTAGGAGGATTATCACCTGCTTTATTCTCAATCTCTTCCATTAATAATATATCTCGATAAAAGTCACGTGAAGCATCAATATCATCAACTATTAATGCTTGATGGTCAAACACCAAAGATGGAATTTTAATATGTTGAGCAAATAATATATTTAAAAACAAAAGAAAAAGAAGTTTTTTCAAAATATTCTTCCTAATTAATTACTACTAATTTCTTCTGAAGATTGTAAAAAAGCAATCAAATTGATTATATCTTGATCAGGCATCCAATCTAGTAATCCCTCTGGCATCATAGAAACAGATTGGACTTCTCTTGATTGTATATTTGACTTTAACAACACAATACCTTCTTGACCTACAGTTCTCATTGTTATAGAACGATCATTTTCTGAAACAATATTGCCTGCATATGTCATACCTTCTCTAGTTGTAACTAAAACCATTAAATAATCATCTTGAACATCGCTATTTGGGTTTAGAATATTATACAGGAGGTATTCTAAATCTGTTCTATTTGAACCAGTTAATTCAGGACCTATTTTTCCACCTTCTCCAAACATAATATGACATTGTCCACAAAGACCTGCATAAGTTTGTTTCCCTGCTAAAACATCAGCTTTTATGAGAGCATCATTTGTTAACAAAGCCGAATATTTATTGTAAGCTAACATTTTTTCTTCAGCAACTTTCTCTAAAGGTCCCCAATATTCAAGAAAACCGCTTCCTAAAACTCTTCTCATTTGCCTTGCAACATAATTTGGTACATCTCTTTTTGGAATTTTCTCTGATTTGAGCGTGTTCAATAATATTTTAGCAGTTGAGTGTTGTGAGGCCATCATTTGAATAATGGCTAATTTCTCCTGATTTGAAAAATCATCATACTCTAGAGGAATGAAATCACCTTTTTCCTCATAATTATAAAGTAAAGGATATATAAAATCGTCCTTATCTTGAAGGTTTTGTATGGCCCTTATTGTAGGTATTCTCATTTCTTCTTCAAGAATTAATGATGGAATTAATGAATACAATTCATCAGGACTTTTTAAGGATATTGAATTTAATGATTTTGTTCTCTTTTCAATAGGTTGAGATTTGTCTTTAAGAATATTTAAAAACTCGACTGTAGCTTCATTGCTACCAAATAATTGAGAAATTTGAAGTGCTTTTTCATTACTATTTTTATCATTTTTAAGAAAATTATAAGCACTATCCCAGTTTGAGGGAGGTTTTACTTCTAAGTTGCCCTCTACTGATGCAAGCATTCCTTCAAGAAGAACACCTTTTTTAGATGAAGTTTTTAAATTTTCAACCAAAGGAAAAAGAAGTTCAGCATCAGCAAGTCTTCTAGCAACATATTCAGTTATCATTGGTATTTCTGAAATATTTGCTATTTCTAATGCTTTTGAAGGATCTAGTGAAACTAGCGGTTCCAATGCAAACCAAATCATGTGTGGAATATTATTATCTTCGACATCTTCCGATTTTAAAACAAGAGATTCTAAAACATCCCACCTCTTATCAAAATCAACTCTTTGAATTGCAGAAGCTAATTCTAATCTTACGAATGGAGAAATATCAGAATCACTTAATGTTTTAAACTTTTCTAACACAGAATTACTTATAATTTTATCTTCAGCAATGTGTTTAATACTCCAACCTCTAATATATTCATCATTATCATTTAATAATTTTTCAAAATCAGTATCAACGTAACTAGAAACAACATGTAAAGACCATAAGGCTCTTAAACGATGATCAGAATTTTCACTGTTATTTAAAAGATTTTTTAGAAAATTAATGGATTGTTCAGAAATATCTCTTTTATAAGATCTTTTTTGAAGTATCGATCTAGCTCTTCTTGCATGCCAGGAACTTTTATTTGTTTGAAACTCAGCAAGTTCTAAGTCACTCAATGTGTTTAAATCTGAATATCTATTCTTAAAATTACTAGCTAATGAAATTTTAGGTGCAATTTTATAAAGCCTGCCGGTATCTTTATGTACAACATCATTTCCACAAATATCAGCATCGTGCCAATCTAAAACATATAAATTCCCATCAGGTCCTAATTCCATGCTAAAACCTATAAACTGAGCATTATTTGCTTTCATGAAATCTTCTGAATGAGTAGCTATAAAACTTGAACCTTTTTTGATAAGTTCATCAGAAAGTACTGCATGCTCATGAATATTTGCCATGAACAGTTTACCATAATGTTCCTCTGGATAAGAATCTGATAAGTAAATTCTAGCTCCACCATGAGCAGATCTGTGTCGATGATCTACAATAGTTCTTATATCAGAATAAACATAGGGATTTACGTGTTTTCCTCCTTGTCTATGGTATACACCGCCTTGAACAACATGAAATGCATGTGGGATAACACAAGCTGTAATAAACATTTGGCCTTTTGAATCATAATCTATACCCCATGGATTACTAAAACCATGAGCAACTATTTCAAATTCTTTAGTTTTTGGATGAAAACGCCAAACTCCTCCATCAATGTAAACTCCTTCTTTTTCAAAAATATCATCAGGAAAAGGGTCATTATGACCATAAAGTTTAGTATCATTATCTGGTTTTCTAATCATAGATGGTGTAGCAAATCCTTCAAGACCATATAACCAACCATCTGGCCCCCAGTGAAAACTATTAATTGTTTCATGTCGATCTCTTATCCCCCATCCAGTTAGAAGGATTTCTGCATTTTCAATTTCGCCAATGTCATCTTGGTTTTCATCAGGGATAAAAATTAAGTTTGGTGGGGCACCTAAATATAAACCATCAAATCCAACAGCAATTGCAGATGGAAATGCAACTCCACTTAAAAAAACTTTTGCTGTATCTGCTTTTCCATCAGAATCTAAATCTTCAAGAATTAAAATTTTACTGTTACCATCAGATGAAAAACCATCACCTCTTGATTCATAATCTAAATTTTCTGCTATCCACAATCTACCTTTATCATCCCAAGTAAAAGCCATAGGTTGAGTAATTAATGGTTCTGATGCAAAAGCACTAACTTCAAAATCCTTATTTGAAGTCATTGCTTTAACCGCCTCTTCAGGACCAAGAAATTTTTCTTGATAACCTTCATCTCTATAAATATCCCACATTGCACCTACGCCATACATACCAGCATATTCTTCAAATAATTCATGGGTTTTGGCATCATTGAAGTCACCCTGATGTACTATTAATCTATGTTTAATTATCTCTTTGTCACCCTTGCTGATGGACCAATCACCATCAATTGACCTCGATGGGCCAACCCCTAAATTACCATCAACACGCCAGGGATGAGGAAAGCCAGAATTTTCGGGATTATCAAAAATTGTAATATTACCAAAATCACTCATGCCATTTATTTCCATACCCACATTTACCCAGTGACTTTTCTGACCTTCGGCATCATTATTAATTTTTCTTTGACCATTTTCTGCTTGACCATTAATTCCTTTAAACCACGGCATTCTTACAAAAAGTCCACCATACTCAAATTCATTAATAGTAATATCTTCTTTAGCATCTCCAATCCACTCTAAATCAAGAAAATACATATCATTATTTA
>MDTE01110623.1_pt1 | contig 13849 bp, 5 predicted proteins | sample 811231 | NCBI WGS metagenome assembly MDTE01 (sample SAMN05326651, study PRJNA326480) | marine metagenome | isolation source: seawater | place: Indian Ocean: Red Sea | collected 2010
ACCACCTGTTTTGGCTGAATATAGGGTAAAGGTATCAGTATCAGCAGATCCTTCAAGAACAGCGTCTGCATTTAAGTCCTTATTAAATAGTTGCTCCCAACCAAGTTCAATAGCTTGTGCTGTGCTTTTCCAACCTGATTTGTACTTCTTCTGAATTGCACCGTATGCATCAGTCTGATGAACATACCACTTACCTGTTTTATTACCAGTTCCTTCCAATAGGACTTGATATCCACCGTCTATATCGGTACTTGCAGCTGATGCAACTACATCATATTTATTACTTGTATCAGCAGTAATTGATTTACCTTTAAGTGATAATTTAACCGTTGGAGTTGAGGCAACGTTAAACGCTCCAATACCTCCACCAATAGCAGTGCTGATAGTGTAGGAAGATTCACCTTCGACTATACCGTCGTTACCAGCATCTGAATATTGCTCATCACCTGAGACTTTAAAGTCATAAACCTCAATAAAGGAATCAACGCAGGTGTCAAATGCGTCAACGATACCAACACCAACTTTAACGATGCCGCTACTTCCACCAAGATCCTCTTCAGTAACAACAAAGTTAAATACATCTGAAATCTCTCCATAACTATCAACATTGTCTCCGACTGTTGCAATACTAGTGGTCTTACCATTGAAAGCGAAGAAGGCGAAATCCTGATAAGGAATATAATCGTTTGTTCCGAAAGTAAAGCCAAAACTGATGACATCACCGGCATTTAAACTGACTGTGTCATAAGCAGCTGATCCATGTGTTGCATCAATAGCATCTTTGGCAACATTGCCATCACTATCTAAAATATCCTCATCAAGTAAACCATCTTTTAGTCCTAAAGCATCTTCAATATCCCACTGATCTACCGAACCACCGCCAGTTGACATCACAACAGTATCACCCTGCTGGAATGCGTTACCTACATATTCAATATCAAACTCTTCGTAGTATTCATCCTCATCTTGATTTGGCTTCTCGTTTATATATTTAGAATCCTCTTCATCGAATTCATAATTATCATCATAATCATAATCATAATCATCATCAATTCCATCATTATCATCATCATTCCAGATTTCATCTGAACCAACATCTATGAAAGCATATCCGAGACCATCACCAGGGAGAGATTCAGCTGTATCTCCAAAAACATAAGCTGCATCATCTATTGATAATGGAGTAAATAGAGGATAGTCATCTTGTGTGTATGCAAATTTTGAATCTATGTATGCAGGATCAGGATCTGCGTTGCCTTCGTAATCAGTTGAGCCATCGGCAGTCATTATCGCTTCAAACTCTGGATCTGCAAGAGTAATGAAGAAGGCTTTGTTTGCATTAGTTGCTTCTAGTGGAGCAAAGCTAGTTGTTTCAGCTGTCTCAGCATCAACACTTTGGAATTTAACTCCTTCTACACCATCTGGACCTGGATCTCCAGGAATAAGATCGTCTACATCTAATGTGGCATTATCAACTTCTGACCCATTTATCAACATATCTTTATAGGTAATCTTACCGTCATTGTTGTAATCAAGAATGAAGTCTTCTTCTGTTATAACGCCATCATTATTGACATCTAAATAAGTACCAGGATTAATTTGTCCGATAAAATCAAAATCATCGGAATAAGTATTTTCACCATCTAGAACACCGTCAAAATCACCATAGTCTTCCTCTTCGTAGCCATCAGGAGCATCATATTCTTGACCAGCTTCTCCGGCGCCCTGGATATTGAATCCCCAAACATCAATTATTGATTCGACAGCTCCGTCTAAAGCATCAACAATACCAACGGTCATACTGAATTGACCATTTTCGTCTATATCTCCAGCCTTGATTTTATAGTCAACAAGACCTTCCTTCTTACCATAATTGGCAACGTTTGTACCAACACCAGCAATCATGTAGGCCTTCTCACCAACTGAGTAGTAACTGAAGTCAGCGTATGGTGTATAGTCGTAAGTCTCGAAGAAATAGTAGAAGGATGCTGTATCACCGACCGCAGCATCTGCAGTAAGAGTGACGGCAGACCCTTCTGTTGCATTGATCTTATCTTTAGTAGATTTACCACTGAATGAAGAGCCCTCATCAATCTGCATTGCCAAGTCAAGTGATTTTTTGGATAGACCTGAGAATGATTCGAGTGTTACTGCATTTTTGTCTTTACCGATATTTGCTTCAATAACATTACCTGCTGTAGATAAACTAAATCCTCCCCAGACATCATTTTCAACATAGACATTACCTATAGCTTCAAATGATCCGGTGTAATCATCTGCATATTCTCCGTCAAGAGCATCTCCGTCGATGGTTCCATTTTCTGTCTCTGATAGATACTCAGCAGGAGTATAATCCATATTTGTTAGATATAGCTTGGTTTCAACTGCATTATCCAAGGCATTCATAACACCGACGGATAGAGTGAATTCACCTAAGTTAGATCCACCAAGGTCTGAAGCCTGAAGTGCATATTCAAAATATCCATCATAGCTATACGTACCAGCTATATCATCAGCACTACCTATATTGTCTTCACCTACAACATTACTTTTTACTGCAGCAGTCTTGCCAGTAATTAAGTCTGTAAGTACGTTTACCTTGCCATTGACAGATACATAAGCGAAATCTTCAAATGGATTGTAGTCTCCGGAATCAAAGATAAAGTTGAAACTGAAGGTATCACCTACAGCACCAACACCTGATATTGATGTAGCAGAGCCTGTTGTGGCATCAATTGAATTCTTGGTTCCACCTAAGTTTGTACTTAAAGATCCACTTTCTAGCTCAGTGAACCATTCAATTTCAGAAGCCTCTAGTGTATTAGTATCGCCATCAGTAATAAGCTCTCCCTCGTTGGACTGAGGAGCTCCATTGTATTGAGTAGAAAGGACTAAAGATTCAATTCCTTCTTGACCATCATTCAAGACGACGAAATCTGCAGCGTTAAACATTTTGTTGCCATCAGCATCTTCAATATCTGAAAGAAGTACATCGTTATTAGCACTTCCATCAGCATTTGTAGTTAAGGCTGATACGTCAACATCTAAACCAGCTGGGGTTTCTGCAGTGAAAATGTCTTCAGATAGTAGAGGCAAATATCCATCATCACCTGCTACTGCTGAACCATCATCTGCGTAGAAGTCACCACCTTCTGTAGCGAGCATGAAATCGCCAATATTAAGAGTAGAAAACTCCTCATAAAGCCAATCATTATCTCCAAATTCACTTGTATATAGATATGAGGTTACCTCATCAAGAGTTTCTGCTGTTGCTCCTTCTGCTCCAAAGAAGAGAGTAGTATCATTTAAGAAACCAACAGTCTTGGGAGTGCCACTTGAATCAAGGAAAGTGTTTTGCTCAACAAGAGTGCCATCTGCTGTAAAGGCTGTTACGTAACCATCTAGGTCATCGTCATAATCTGCAACGGTGATCGCACCATCATTATTTTGGTCAATTATTAAATCTAAGTAGTTAGATACACCATCACCACTGACATCATAAATTAAGTCATACGAGGTAATGAAACCATCATTATTTACGTCAAGTACCTCATCATACCAATCAATAATGGTTGAATATTCACCTTCGTCAATTGAACCACTATCATCTAGATCACCTTCACCAGCAGAACTAAGATTTAAGGCAAAAACCTGCTCTATTGCAACGGCTGTACCATCAATAGTGCCATATTTACTGCCAGATACTGTACCAGTAACATTTCCGTAGAAACCGAAGTAGAAATCATCAACACCCTGATCTAGATCATCAAATTCTTTTTCTTTTTCACCCTCTGGAACTTCACTTGCATTTGCTGGGTCGTAGATATAAATGTTAGATATATCCAACATAGAATCAACACATGTATCTAGTGCATCCATGACACCAAAACCAAGCACTAATTCACCACCACCTTTTAAATCATTCTCATCAACCGCACCATCTCCATTTATATCACCAGCTGTAAAGGCAGACAACTCACCGGAGAATGGATCAATATAACTTTCTTCACTGAAATCACTCTCAGACAATGTGTAATAAATAGTTCCCCCAGCTTTTCCAAAGTCCTGAACGTCTTCACCAAGTGCAACTATCTTCTTGACAGTATTATTTACTGAATACCAGGAGAAATCCTTGTATGGAGAGTAGTCATTAGTATCAAAATCATAATCAAAGGCGATTGTATCTCCTGCAGAAGCCCAAGTAGTTAAATATGCACCAGAACCTGAGGTAGAATCTATCGCAACTTTTGTACCTGACAAATTACCGTCAAGGACATAATCCTCAGTGAAGCCCATTACAGCTTCTAACTGACTCTGACTGACAGCTCCTTGTCCAGTGGTCATTTCCAAGACAGCTTCTGAGTTTTCACCACTAATTTTGGTATTACCCATCAAGCCTTCATCAGAGAATTTAAATACACCCTCTATGTAATCATTTGAATCAGAATCAGAATCAGAATCAGAATCAGAATCAGAATCATCAGTTGCACCCTTCGGAACAATTTCTAAACCTTTAATAAGTAGACTTGAATCAACCCATGTATCAATTGCATCAGTGATACCTATAGAAACATCAAAGAATCCCTGATAAACTTCTGTGCCTTCCAATCCAGATATTTTTCCTGGTTGGGTAGCGTAAAGGGCAACATCAGAACCATAATTAAATAAAGTTGTTTCATCCCACTGAATATCTTCAGTAGGATCATTTTCTATAAAACCCTGCTTGATGTTTATGTAGGTACCTGAATCATCTAATTGACCAGGAGCTTCAAGATCAGATTCAAGGAGATAGACCATTGAATCTGTTGAAATTGCCTCAGCGCCATCTGGTAATGCAAGGTTATATACATCTATAAGATCTTTAGTTACGAATCCATATGTTGAGCCTTCAATAGTTGCTGCAACAGCATCAAATTCAGCTGAAGATATTGTTCCGTCTGCATCAACATCTGGTATGCCCGCATATGCACCATCTTCTCCTGACGCAAATAAATCAAGATCAAGGGTTGCAAGGTCAACTAAATCATATTCATCAATTGTTCCGTCTGAATTTAAATCCCAAACCTTATCATCTGTATCAACAAATCCATCGTTGTTGGTGTCTAATTTGTAATCAGTAAACTGACCCGAATATTGCATATATACATTGAAATCAGCTGCTGGGTCACCACCATAAAAATCGGCATTGGTAGGGGCGTTAGAAGCAAACAAAAATGAAGTTACATCAATATCAACAGCATTTTCTGTGTCAGGAGAAGTTAAAGTTCCATCATCTGCAACCTTTTGAGTGCCGGCAGCAAGAATATCTAAAACATCGGAGTCTGTAGCTGTAACAAAAACCGCTTTTGAACCACCTGCACTATCAAGATAATTGGTTTCAGATACTGCTTGAGTAAAGGCTCCTTCAGTTGCATCACCAGAATCTATAATTCCATCATCATCGGTATCAACCAAAGCATCTTCTATGGTTATTGTCCCATCACCATTAAGGTCTAAAACCTTATCATTAGAATCAATAAATGGATCAATCTCTGTAGATGCATTATCATCTGTATAAAAATCAAATACCTCATCAGAACCATCAATATCAAAAACTCCATTACCATTTAGGTCATAGAGCATCTTTGGAGTGAAGTCAGTTAGAAGTGTCTCGTTACTGTTATTGAAATCAGCTGCAGTTAGCGTGTAGGAGAAAGTACCACTCTTAGATCCAAAATTATCAACATCATATCCAATAGATCCCAAAGATTGTAAAGATGAACTGACCTCATTTTCGCCACCAAGAGCTGTACCTGTTTTTAACTGAACAAATGCGAAATCGTTGTAAGGGATATAATCATTTGACGCTATTAAATAGTCAAAGTAAACAGTATCTCCAGCCTGTGCATAACCTGTGAATTTAACACCAGATCCTTCAGTTGCATTTATTCCAAATTTTGTTGAGGATGAGGAATAGTCACTAAAGAAATTCTCTGCCTCAGCCTCATTATAAAACTTCATACTCTGGTCAAGACTTCCAGAGGAGATACTTAAGGTGCTTTCAAGTTCTGATTGAGCCGCTGCACTTGTACCAGTAGACATTGTGTAGTTGCCTTCATCACCTTTAATATTTCCTACAACTTCGTAGTAGTAGGAAAGGTAATCGTATCCATTCCAAGGGCTTTCATCGTTGTAATCATTCTCGTCAGGATCATCACCAGTACCATCTCCATCTTCGTCTTTCCAGTTGTCTTCATCATTAGGATCATCAGGGTTAGTACCATCACCTGAAGAATTCTTATCATCATTTGAATCAGTCCAATCCCCTCCGTAAAGAGTTGAGAGTCCGAATGGATCAGTGAAACTATTATTTCCTGCGAAAACATCGTCACCATCTTGAACACCAGATGTTACGTAGTTAAGATCATCTGGATCTCCCCAGAAGGCAGGTAAATCACCAGCATCTATATCTCCAGAGTTATTAGCATCAAATGTACTAAGACCAGCACCATCAATATTAGGTGTCATTAACAATGCACCAGCGATTGCAGGTGCAGCCATCGATGTACCAGACCAAGACTCCAACTTGCCTTGAGCATTTGTGTAAGAAAGTACGTCTACACCGGGGCCAGCTACATCAACATCATCATTAGCACCACCATCATTGTCATCATCATAATTAGTGAAAGGAGCCATGACGTACTTCTTGTCCACAGCAGAAACTGTGTAGACATTTTCTTTATCACCAGCACCTGCAGGTGAAATAAAGTCAGCATCTCCATTATTGTTACCGGCAGCTATTGCAAACTTAACTCCCTGATCAGCAGCCCACTTGATCATATCGTCAAGAGGGCCATAGGTTGGGCCACCTAAACTTAAGTTGATTACTGTATTATTTATGTTTAACTTTGAGCTATCTTTAGGATCAATCTTATAACTGTTACCAGTAATTGTTGTTGAATCTTCCAACACATAATCAATAGCTGTAGCAACAGAATTCATGATCATGTCATATGAAGTAGAGCCAGTATCTCCAAAGACTTTTAGAGATATAACCTCAGCTCCAGGAGCTACACCAACTACACCTTTACCATCAGCTTTAGCAGCAATTGTACCGGCAACGTGAGTACCGTGACCTACAACATCAATAAATGCATTATTTATATATTCAGGATTTCCATCAGCAGCTATTGTTACGGATTGTTCATCAAATAAGAATGAATCATAGTCAGTATCAACAAAACTCATTGAAAGTTCTTTACTGACATCTCCAATATTAAAGTCGTCTAAAAGTGAAACACCAGAGTCAATAACGATTGCGAATGAATCTACAAAGGTAGTATCATCCCCAGCCGCCACCGTATTCAATGGATTGTTTAAGAGGAACTTAGATATACCTGCATCAATTCCTTCATATTCTCCTTCTGCAGTTATAAGGCTATCTCCAGTAGTTATCCAAGGATAATTAGTACCTGTAGCTCCATCTGCAGGGGCTGTCCAGTCAACTGTGTCTTTTGGCTCTCCATTTGCCCAAACTGCAGCGACACCCCATGGTAACTGGTCGCCACTGGCTGCGACTGAGTCGTAATAGTAGTCTAATGGTGCCGAAAAAGGAGAAAGTGGATTATTAGAAACTTTCTTAACTTTTTGTATGCCTACATTATTTAATGCATCGTTTATTTTTGGTAAGTACAGAGACTGAGAAGAGGGAGAATAATCTTCGTAAGACACTATTCGAATACAATAAAAGGATCATATAAACATATCACTTACTGAAGAAAAAATTTTTTTTGTAACAAAAAAATAAGTATTTCTGTTAGGAAGTTCTCACAGCTTGTCCTTGCACTCATGAAATTCGGCAGCTATTGGTTTTTTTATTATAAATTTAAGTATAAAATTATACTAAATAGTAAATTACAAGCTCTATTTTCTCGAAAATATAATAGGGCAATTTGGTTAGTTTATTTTTAAGAAAAAATTTTATAAATTTCAAAAAACTTTCTTGTCTGTAATTATTTTTTCTTAGTGGAAAAAATATATATACAAACTATTTTTGAGAATTTATACTAAATAACTATCAAGCCTAAAAATTTTTCTAGTAGTTTTAATGGTATTAATTAATTTTTTAAAAGAATTTATTGCATGAAATCTATAATTTACGCTTCATTATCAATACTCTTATGCATAGGTCTGAGTTTCTTTTTTTTTAAAATTCTTGATAAAACAAATACAAAAAATAGTTCTATAACATCAAAACAAATTGATAGCTACAAAAAGGCTACAAAAGATTTAAAAATATATGGTCCGTTTTCCTACGAAGATAAAGTTAGGGCCTCACAGATATATTCAAAAATACTATGCAAAGAAACTGATAAAGTTTTAATTAAAAAGTCAATAGAGAAATCTAACCTGGAAAATAATTTGCCTTTAGGGATTGAGTTCAGTTTTGAAGTATTAAAAGCCTCTAACAAATTAAAAAAATTTTATAAGGATAACGAATGTAAAAATCTAGAGATAGAGGAAGATATGAAAAAAGAGATTTTTGAGAAATCATTCAAATTTAATTAGTCACTTTTCAATTGATAATTTTGATGGAGCAAATTTAAATTAATCAAATTCACCGTAAAAACATATCTTATTATTTTCGTTTTGATTATCAGTGCTTTCACAAAGTCCTGATAAATCTAATCCTGTTAATCTCTTTAGTGAAATAAGAGAAATATTATAGTTAGCAATATTTCTATAAAAAGTCGATTTAGCTGCTGTTAGATCTTTTTGCGAATTTATAACTTCTCTTTGAGTTGCCACACCATTATTAAGTCTTAAACGAGAAAGTTTCATTGCTTCAATTGCAGCATCTAGTTCCTTACGCGAAATAAATATCTTCTTTTCATCTGCTTTCAAAATTTTATATCTATTTCTAATCTCCTCTCTTAACAAATTAGATTCAATTTTATAATTCAGATCCTCTATTTTTGCCTGTAGCTTACTATTCTTAGATTCGTTTCTTGAAACGCCTCCATCAAAAATATCCCAAGAAAAATTAAGGCTTACACTATTATTATATGAATTTTGATAAGCCTCTTTATCAACTTCCGGGACTAATGATTCGCCTTCTGAAAAAGTTGCTGTAGATTCATTTTTAATGAAAAAACTAGGCATTGTTTTAGCTATAGCAATTTTCGATTCATTCAATCTAATTAATTTATTTGATGCAATATTTTTCAGATCGATACTATTTTTTATACCAAAAAGAATATTTTTCTCTAGGGGATAATCCCACCATCCGTATATGGATGCTTCTTTATTGAAAACGAAATTATAATCATCATCAATGTAAAGAATACTTTTCAAAGCATTATCAGCTGACTTGAAATTATTGTCTTTATCGATAAGAAACTGTTGATCTTTATTTAATTGAATTTGTGCTTCAAGTAAGTCTAATTTAGTTCCAATGCCATTCTCAAATCTAGCTTTTGCATCTTGGAGATTTAACAGAGATAAATTCACTGATTGATTGCCGTTTACTGTCTCCTGGTAAGCATTTACAAAAACAACTAATCTCCTTGATGCCTCAAGAACGAGATCCTTTTTAATTTTTTCATATCTATCTTTAGCAATATTGATCTTCTCGATGGCAGAATTTACTTCAGGCTGCTTAGCAGGATCATATATTGGCATTGTAATTGCTAATGCTGTTGAAGAACTAATTTGAGAACTTTCTAAATTTAATAATGGATCATAATTCTTACCACTTAAATATTCAGGGATAGTGCTATCTAGATCTATCTTTAAATTGTATTTAGATTTAACTAAGTTTAGATTCAAATCTGCCTCTTCAATTGCCCTACTTGCTTTCTTCAACTCAAGGTTTTTATTAATCAAAATATCTTCAATACTTCTTAAATTTATAATTAATTCTTTAGAATTGTCTGCTGTGTATTTTGATCTATTTGTTTTGACTAATTCTTTTTTATTGGAATAAATCTCTTCAATCTTTAGAATTTCACTTTTATTAGAACCTAACAATACTTCAAAAAATAATAAGTTTTGAAAAATCAAATAAAGATAGAAAAAGTTTTTAAATTTTTTATAACTCCTCATTTAATAGAATAGGAAATTAAAGTGTATTTATTTTAAACTGTAGCTTGGCATTAATTGTCAATCTTAATTTATTAGTTCAGACCACTTAAACATATCAATAAGAATTTGATTACTTAAATCCATTCCCATTGGATCACTTAGAAAATACCTATCACCTTCATTTAATAAAAGTCCTTTTTTCTGATATTTATCCCAAATATTCAATAACTTCATCAAATTCTTTTCAGATTTTTCTCTATTCCAACCATTTTCGAAAAATAATCTTTTAAAGTTCACACCCTCTTTTAATCTCATCCCCAACATTATTCTTTCATCTAAATCTACAGCCTTATTATTTATTTTCAGAAGCGAATCTTCTAATTTCAGATCATGCTGTTGATCAACCCAGTTTTTATACTCCTTACTAACCCTTGGTCTAGTAAATTTAGAGCCAAAAGGTGAGCTTGTAGAACCTTGGCCAAAAGCCCACCAACCTAGACCTTTCCAATAAACCCTATTATGTCTTGATTGATGGCCAGCTATCGAATAATTTGAGATCTCATATCTTTCATAGCCAGCTTTCTGCAGGATTTGGCTTTTCAGGAGACTATTTTCATAAGATTCATCAGAATCAGGAAATGATAATTTACCAGAGTTTTTAAACCTATTAAAAACAGTACCTTTTTCAATACTTAAATCATAAATTGACATATGCGGGGGAGAATAGCTAATTGCTTTGTAAAGATCATCTTCCCAAGTTTTTTTATTACTTTCCGGAAAGTCTTGAATTAAATCGAAACTCCAACTTTTAATAAAACCTTGTAATTGTGCTTCTTGAAGTAATTCACAAGAATACTGCACATCATTTAATGAATGTCTCCTTCCAGCTATTTTTAAAATCTGATTATTAAAGCTTTGAGCTCCCAGACTAAACCTATTCACACCTGCATCTATAAATCCATAAAGACTCTCTTTATTAAAAGATGCTGGATCTACTTCCATAGTGATTTCAGCACCATAATCAACTCCATAATTATTTTTGAACAAACCTATTAATTCACTTATTTGTTTTGGATCTAGAATTGATGGGGTTCCGCCACCTATGTAAATAGTTGACAAGGGGGCTTTATCTCTAATTGATAAAATTTCTTTAAATAAAAAATGTAAATAATTTTTTATCATCTCACTTCCAAACCCTTCTAGACTTTGAACTTTATCCCCAACAGGTATAACAGCAAAATCACAATAAAAACATCTTCTATGGCAAAAAGGTATATGGATATAGGCACTCCTAGGAAATTTGTTCATAACTTATGAATCAATTTTAAAAAAAATTTCTCTAAAGTACACTTTAAAAAATACTAACTTATTTACTCAGTTAATAAATCCTAGTAGATTATATATATGACAGACATTTTGGTTTTAATATTATTTGTATTATCTGGGGCAGCTTCAGGTTGGCTCGGTGTCGATCTTTTACCCGTGGATATTCTGAAACAGATTTCAAACATTGAGGGTTTCAGAATAGTTTTAGCAATAATTGGCTTTTTTATAGGGCTTGCCGCAGGGTTTGTATTTTTGCAGCTTAGAAAAACATTTTTAGATCAAATAAGAACAATGCCTACAGATTTGCTGATAAGTAGATCTGTAGGTTTAATTTTAGGTTTATTAGTTGCGAATTTACTTTTAGCTCCAATATTATTAATCCCGTTTCCAAGAGAAGTATTTTTTGCAAAACCATTAGCAGCCATTTTGAGTAATTTTTTCTTTGGGGCGCTTGGATATAAATTAGCAGATACCCACGGCAGAACATTACTTAGGCTTTTTAATCCAAATAATACAGATGCATATTTGGTCAACGAGGGTATTCTTCCCGCTGCTAGCCCAAAAATTCTTGATACCAGTGTAATAATTGATGGCAGAATTAATGGTTTATTAAGCTGCGGATTATTAGAAGGCCAGTTGATTGTGGCACAAAGTGTAATTGATGAGTTACAAACTTTGGCAGACTCCAGTAGTAATGAAAAAAGATCTAAAGGAAGGAGGGGACTTAAATTATTGAAAGAACTAAGAGATCTTTACGGCAGAAGACTTGTTATTAATCCAACTAAATATGAAGGTAATGGCGTAGATGAAAAACTTCTTAAGATTACTGAGGATATGAATGGTACTTTAATTACTGCTGATTACAATCTTTCACAAATTGCTGAGGTAAAGGAATTGAAAGTGATGAATTTAAGTGATCTAGTAATAGCTCTAAGACCAGAAGTACAACCAGGAGAATCTCTCAACATAAAAATTGTTCGTGAAGGTAAGGAAAAAATGCAAGGAATTGGATATTTAGATGACGGGACAATGGTAGTAATTGATGAAGCCAAGAAATTTGTTGGCAGCAGATTAGACATTGTTATTACCGGTGCATTACAGACACCTACAGGCAGAATGGTGTTTGGGAAACTAATAAATGATCCTGAGTCAAACAAATCTTATAAATCTCCAGCGACACAGGGTTAAATCTAGTTAGAATTACCTCAGTATATATTTTGTGGTGCATATGACCGTATCTGCTCCTTATTATGGCGAAAATACTGTTATGAGGACTCCACCACCAGATTTGCCTTCTTTGTTATTAAAGGAAAGAATCGTATATCTTGGTTTGCCCTTATTTTCAGATGATGACGCAAAAAGACAACTTGGTATGGATGTAACCGAGCTTATAATTGCTCAGCTCCTTTACCTTGAATTTGATGATCCAGAAAAACCTATCTTCTTTTACATTAATTCAACCGGGACAAGTTGGTATACAGGTGACGCAGTTGGATTTGAAACAGAAGCTTTTGCTATTTGCGATACTATCAGCTATATCAAACCCCCAGTTCATACTATTTGTATTGGTCAAGCCATGGGCACTGCAGCAGTCATACTCTCTTCCGGTACAAAAGGTCATAGGGCTGCTTTACCTCATGCTTCAATAGTTTTGCACCAACCTATCAGCGGAGCAAGAGGCCAAGCTACAGACATCCAAATAAGAGCAGAAGAAGTTTTGAAAAATAAAAAATCAATGCTAGAGATATTAGCTCGCAATACAGGTAAAACTGTCGATGAGTTATCCAAGGATTCCGATAGAATGAGTTATCTTAATCCTCAAGAAGCTCTAGATTATGGAGTTATTGATAGAATACTCACAAGTCAAAAAGATCTCCCAAATAAAAACTTACCCTTAACTTAATTATTTTTTTTAATCATGCCAATAGGAACTCCAAGCGTCCCGTACAGACTTCCAGGAAGTCAATATGAAAGATGGGTCGACATCTACACAAGGTTAGGTGTTGAAAGAATTTTATTTCTCGGTCAAGAAGTAAATGACGGCATTGCTAATAGCCTTGTTGCCCAAATGCTTTACCTTGATTCAGATGACAACTCAAAACCTATTTATTTATATATAAACAGTCCTGGTGGTTCCGTTACAGCAGGCTTAGCAATTTATGACACTATTAAGTATGTTAAAAGTGATGTAGTAACTATATGTGTTGGACTAGCCGCCTCAATGGGTGCATTCCTATTAGCAGCTGGTACTAAAGGTAAGAGGGTAGCCTTACCTCACAGTAGAATCATGATACATCAACCTCTTGGCGGCACTTCACAACGCCAAGCTAGTGATATTGAAATAGAAGCTAAGGAAATTTTAAGAATTAAAGATATGTTGAATATGTCTATGGCAGATATGACAGGCCAATCATTTGAAAAAATTGAAAAGGATACTGATAGAGATTATTTTCTAAGTGCG